>OLQK01000039.1_pt1 | contig 154221 bp, 193 predicted proteins | sample 1672501 | NCBI WGS metagenome assembly OLQK01 (sample SAMEA3136693, study PRJEB25190) | human gut metagenome | biome: human gut; feature: human-associated habitat; material: faeces | place: Austria | collected 2013
CATTTGTATAGTCATTTGTAGATAGACCTTTACCAGTTTCTTTTGCTACAAATTTCCCTTCTCCCCAAGCTTTAATTTTTCCTAGGGTTGTTTTTAAAATTGAATCAGTTACAAAACTCATAATATATCTCTCCTTCTATTTATTTTTTTATTCAAATACTTCTTTCCACATATTGTCTAATTCATCATCAGACATTTCTGTGGCTGTTCCCTGCATATCTTTCCATGCAAAGTCATAATCGATATTGCTTGCTTTTTGCAATACTTGGTCTTTATTACCACCTGCAGGAAGAGTCGCAAGTTCTTTTTGTTGTAATTCTTGTTTTAAATTAATTAATTGTTCATACAGCAACTTCATGTTTGGATCCATTGGTTGTTGTTCCTTATCATCCTGATCATATTCGACATCTTCGATTTTCAATCTAAATGGTTCAAATGTCTTAGTAGAATTATTATCACTGTTTCTGCCAATCAATGTACAGGTTAATACCCCTGCTATTTGAGTAAGATTTTCTCCAATGATAAACAGATTTTGAAGTAATGGTATTTCAGTTACTTCATCGTCCATATCTACTTTCAAGTAGAAGTTCCAGCCATCAATGAATAGATTTTTGTTGGTGAATTTGACAGCTGTATTGTTGCTATCATACTTTCTTCCAGCATAGAAGATATTTCTAGTACATGAATGTGATTGATTTTCATTCAGATAGATTTCAATAATTCTCATATGTTAACCCTTGTAAAAGATTGCATCACTAAATGAATTGACTGTCCTAGCAATTCTATCGACACCTGAAATATTGATTCCATTCAAATGAACTCTGAACAATTCAATTTGACGTAAAGCACCACCGTTTTCAAGATCATCTTTTGTTAATGACGGAACTGTTTCTTGCTCTCCAGGTGTACCTTGGATGACAACAATATCGTGTGATTCTCCGCTCTCGTCAATTTTAAATTGAGCAACGATACAATCGCAACGTTTCATGTTTTGAGTACCATTTTCAATTGGTACATCGCGATACATTCCTGGTTTAATTCTAAGAAAATGTCCTTGGTTGATAAGCAATCCATCAGCAATCCTTATTTTATTATTGCTGACAATAGAAGCTTCCATTTGATTGCCTTTTGTAAAAATACCATCAACTGAATATAGAGCATCAAACAAATATGCATCGATACTTGCAGATACTTCTTTTCCTGTCAATGTAATTGCCTCAACTGCATCACTTGAACTTGCCATCTAATCACCTACCTTGTAATCAATGTCACAGTCTGTATAGTCTTTTTCAAACGTACATTTGACTATCTTTTGAACAATAGGCTTTTGCATAGAAATACCTGTTATGTATTCTTTTGCGCCTACGATATCACCAATTTCAGGAGATAAATTATCAAATGTGATTTCTAACGAGTTATCAGTCTGTGCTTCTTTTAATTTTGTTTTGGTTCCATCTATCAATTCTTGAATGCTTTCAACATTTGAATAGTCATATGTCATTGTATTCAGTTCACTTGGAATCATAGAGTCATCATCAATTTCACTCAGTTCTAAGTATTGATCATTGATTTTAAAGACATGAACAACCTGCCTTTCTTGCAAATCGCCTTTGCCTAATCCAATGCAATGATTACATTGATTGATATCTTTTTTAGCGATAATCTGCAGATTGTAATCATTGTCGAATTGGAGTTTTTCGGAATAATTGATAATCGGTTCGACTGAAAGTTCAATCTGCCCGTTTTTATTCCAAATAAGTTTAAGTTTGGCATTTGCATCATCTAGCATTGTTTCAAATGCCTGTAGTGTGTTGTAATAACGCGCCTGATAATTAATGGTTATTTCACTATCTTCTTGCGAAACAACAAAAAAATCAGCCAGTTTCTTTTTTAAACTTACTGATTTAGATTTATTCTCAATATAATTGAAAAAATCAGTTGATGAATTGATATATTCTCGAATGCATTCGTTTGCTTCACCTTTGAATTCATAGTATTCATCAGTTCTTTTTCTAGGCTGAATGATATCGTTTGCTAGCAATTTTCTTGGGCATATACCACCTATTTTCACTTCTTCAGCCTCAGTATCTATTTCAATACTTTTTACTATCCCACCAAATTCGGTACCGACACAATAGAACCTGCTGTCATATGTTAGCTTGCGGTCCCAGCTGTCCGTTGAAACAGTTATTTCAAAGTCGTTTTTGGCTTTGTCATATGTTCCAATTTCCAAGTCCAGGCTGCAGTTTAACAATGGTCCCTGTTCAATTCCGTTAGGATCCGTGTAGATGAACTCCATCATCATTCATCGCTCTCCCATTTCGGTTCACTTCTTGCATCGTAGACAACGATATCAAATGAAAAAGAGTTGTTCCAAACGACAATATTTGTACCAGGTGGGATGGGAACATACAATCTGTTGTCTTTGTTCCTGTCATTGAAAACGTTGATTTTATCACCGTGTGCTGTGATTTTTACAGCTTTCTTTTTCATTGTATCGATTTCAAGTCTTTCATTTGCTTCAAGTGTCGTATTGATTTGATAAAGGTTGTCTCCTATTTTAATGGCTGGGTCTTGTGCTGGACCATATATTCTTAATAAAATATCATTTTCAACGACTCCAATATTTCTGACTGTCATTTGTCCTTCGCCTGCACCATAGATATAAGGGTATTTATAGGAATACTTCTTTGTTCCAGTTTTTCTTCCTTCACCACTGCTATAAAAATGGTAGGTATCTTCCTTGATCCATTTAGTTGAATCAGTTACCAGAGTTAAATCTATCTTTGCGTATGGAAGAATATATGACTTCATGTCTTTTTGGTTTTTAAAAATATTGCACTCTATATAGTAGTCATTATAGAAGAGTTTTCCTTTGACATTGCTTACGTTATCTACATCAAATATCTCAACGAGTCTATTTAGAGCACTGTAGAAGTCTTTTTGATTTTGGCTAAAGATATCTACACTAACTTTTTTCGTTTCGACATCACGATAAAAGCGTGTGACCCTTCTATTTTCAGTTTCATATGACCACTCAAAGTTAAAAAAGTCAGTTTCTTCAATATGATAAGGAGCACTTAACAAATCTATTTGCTCATTGTTTGAATTGACATAATATACTTTCATAAATGCTCCTTTCTAAATAATTCTGGCAAATTCACGCTTGTCAACTTTGAAAGACATTCCACTGTTTTTAATTGCTTTAGCAGTTGAATTTCCCATCTTATCATAATCTATTTTTAATTCATTTGTGACATTGCTTTCAAATGCTGTTTGTCTTGCAATATCAAGATTTGTTTTCAGTTCGATATCATCCAAATTGAAGTTCATGATACCATTCAAGTCACTTGTCATTTTTTCAAGTTCTTTGTTCATGGATTTTTGAGCTTTTGGCATGGCCACTTCAAACCCCACAGCAATACCTGGTGGTAAGAATTTACCAATGGCATCTCTCATTACTCTTGATGGCGAATTAATTCCAAGTGCACCTTTGAAGCCGTCTATAACACCTTTTGCAAAATCTCCAATTTTTCCAAGCAACCAGTCTTTTGCATTTTTGATACCGTTCCAAATGCCCTCAACGATATATTTACCAATATCGGCCATCTTTCCTGGTAATCCTGAAAGAGTATTGACAATTCCATCCCATAGTGATTTGGCTGCTTCAATACCTTTTGAACCCATCTTGACAACGAACTCAGCAACCTTTCCAATAGCATTTGACAATACGCTCCAAATTTGCCCAGGTAATCCCATAACAAAACTGATGATGCTTGATACAAAGTTTGACCCTGCTTCATATCCTTTGGAAATCAAATTCAAAGCAAACTCAGCTACTTTTCCTATGATATCAGTTATATACGTCCATATTTGGCCAGGTAATTGAGAAATCCAAGAAATAAAACCTGTTACGAAATTTGGAACATCAACCGTTACAAATTCAACAAATTTCATTCCAAGGTCTACAATCAATGCAATGATATAACCTATAGCATATCCTATGTTGTACGGCAATTCACTAAAGAAGCTGACTACTGTGTCAACAAATCCGCTTACAGTTTCTATGAAACCATTAAATGCTTCGGGGATTGTTTCGGTGAAGAAAGATGCAATCGTCTCACCAATGCTAACAAAGAATTCAACAATTGAATCGCCGACACCTTGGAATGTTTCAACAAGCCCATTGAATGCTTCAGGCAATGTCTTGGTAAAGAATGGTACGAGTATATCAGCTACACTTTGAAATGATTCTTTGATATTTTCCCATTGCTTTGACCAGAATTTTCTGAACCCATCACTTGTATTCCATAGGTAAAGAAACCCGGCGACCAATGCAGTGATACCTGCTAGAACTAAACCAAAACCGCCTCCGTTCATTGCTACACTCAATAATTTTTGTGCTGCCGCAAGACCTTTTGTAGCAATATCAGCTGCAGTAGTAATAGCTTTGTATGTAGCGATTGCAGTAGCAACAGTTACGATTATTCCTGATAGAGGGGCAAAGTTATCTAATACAACGCCTGCTATATCGTAGAACAAATCACCTAAAGGCTGTAACTGATCTTTGACCTTTCTAACTTTTGATTCCAATTCTTGCATTGGAGTCGTTGTTTCATCAGAAAAAGCTTGTCCTTTTCCTTTTACATCATCAAATGTAGTACCAACACTATTCAACGCCTTAGCAAATGTAAGATTGGCATCTTCTCCCATTGTACCGAAAGCAGTAGCTGACATTGTCAATGCTTTTTGTTGATCATCACATTTAGTAATGTCACTTACGATACTGTCGATAACATCCTTTTGAGTGGCTTTTCCATCCTGCCATGCTTTGAATGTCTTTTGTGTTTCGCTTGAAAATGAACCTAGAGCACCCTCAATAGTTCCATCAGCTAAACGAGTAGTTACTTCATTGATGGCATCATTTACCTTATCGAGATTATACGCTCCACTATCGGAGCCATTTTTCAATAATTGGAAATATTCACTTGCTGAATATCCCGCTTGAGAGAACTTTCCTGAATACTCTGAAATGTTATCTCCTAGTTCATCTGTCCAGTCCAACCCTTCTTGAGTTCCTGCGACAATATAGTCCATTGCTTCTTGTGCAGTTAACCCAAAGTTTTTCATCAATCCTTTGACACCACGCAATGTTTCATTCATATCTACATCAAATGTATCTTCAAGAATGATTGCTTGTTGTGTGATGGAATTAAGTGTTCCATCATCCATATCACCTAAGTTACGTTTGATACGAACGACGGCTTCGGCAACTCTATCCATACTTTCACCAAGTCCAGCCTCATAAACATCCTTGATGACCTGTGCAGTCTGTCTCGCTTGGTCATCTGTTTCTCCTAGAGCGCCTTTGACACGTGCAACTGAATCTTCAAAATCTTCATAGACTTCTTTTCCAATTTCAGTTCCTTGTTTAATTGCTTCTCCTATTGCTAGATATCCTGCAATCTTTGCACCGAATGATTTGATTTTATCTTCCATTTCTTGAAGCTTTTTCTCAAAATCATCAGAGTCAGGAGGCTCAATAGGTTTTGGCTTGTTTTTTTTGTTTAAGAAATCATCTATCTTTTTCTTTACATTGTCTATTTTAGATGTTGCTTTATCTTCAACATCAACTTTACCATCAACATCTATAGCTTTTTCAACCGCAGATGCTTCTGATTTTACTGCCTGGGCACTCTTTTCAAAATTGGAAGTGTCCATTTTTGCACTACCTTCAACTTTTGCGTTGTCAGTAGCTTCTTTTGAAAAACTTTCAACCTCGTTTGATGCTTCATCAAGCTTCTTTTCTAGTTTCTTAGTATCAGCATCAACGTTAGGTTTAGCTTCTTTTTGTGATACATCTTTAGCAAATTTATCTACTTTTTTATCAGCTGTATTGAGTTTCTTATCAACGCTTTTATCATTGATTTCTAAGTCAATAACAACTTTACCATCTGCCATCATACCACCTGCCTTTAATTTATTCTTTTGGAATTCCTAACGATTCAAATAATTCTGCTTCGATTTCTTCCTGAGTTCTTTGGAATGGGTCTCCCTGTTCTTGAATAGCATAGTAATCTTGAAGTTCTTTCATTCTTGCACGTTCCTTCTTGTCCTTGATTTTTGATAGATCCGCAGTTCTATATCCAACGATCTGAACGAACTTGGTGTCGTCATTCAATCCATTAAGTAATGCTTTGAATTCCCACCAATGCATATTGGTTCTCAATAGATTTATGCCATACTGCTGCATAAACGCAGCAAAGATGAGGTCCATATCATAATCAAAAAGAAACCCAACTTTTTTATTAGGTTTCTTCTCAGGCTTATCTGGTTTATTACATTTGTAGAAATCAAGAATTCCTTTCAACAATTCCAATGAATCAACATTTTCCATGTACAATTCATAGTTTGGAATCACCAAATCAAACAGCATAGGAATTTTATAATTTTCATCAATGTACTTGTCAGAAACGATACAAGAGAATTGAATCCACGTTCTAAAATCAGTTCTTATTTCTATTTCTTGATTTTCTATTCTTATTGTTTTTTGAAGATCTCTTTTGTCTAGAATTAACATAATCTTTTAACCCGTATTTGTTTTTTGTGTAATCCATTTGCTTTTGAAGGTTTCCAAATTCCTTTGTAAGTGAGTTTAAACTGTCAAGCTCATTTTTGATTCTGTCTTGCTTTTCTTTTTGGCGTTCAGTCGTAGCATGTTCATCAAACTTGGCTTGAATTTCTTCCGCGAGAGCTAGGATTACGTAGTAAGGTTTTAAATCATCCTTATCAAAAAGATAATCATATGAGCCTTTTCCTAGCAATTCATCAATGACGACTTGACAGTCTTCAATAAAGGTATCGTCAATTGTACGATTGCCTCTGTATTTTTTGATGAACTTGTCAATCAGCAAATGATTATCGATATTGTCAGCATCGATACTGAAAATACGATCTTTAATTTTTACATCGAATAAATTCTCTTGAATCTTGATTTCTAACATAGTAACAATCCCTTTCTTATTTGATTTCTATTTGCTTCCTGGTGTTGATGACGCACCTGATTGAGGTGAAGCAGCTGTAAATTTACCAGTTGTGTAGTCATATTCACCTGCAGTAAATTCACCAGTAGCCACATTGTATTGGCCATGTTCGGAAGCACCTTTTTGAGCAAAAGTTCCTTCCAATGCAATTTTCCCTCCACCTTCGCCAGAACCAGGATTAGATGGTTGAATTTCATACTGTCTATGATGTGCTGCAAAGCATCCAGTTGAACCTTCAACTGGTGCCCATGTTTCGATTTCATATTCATCAAACATGGAACCAATGACTTCTTTTTTACCGACTTCATAGATATGTCGAACAAACTCATTATTAGGAATCAATTCTCCTGAATAAGAAACTGATGGTGTATATGCCATCATATTTGAGTGAGAAGTCTTTTCATTGATATATTGTCCGTCATCAGTTGAAGGATCTACAGCTTGAGTCCAATCCGTTAAACCAGTACCAGCCAATACAGGTTTTGATACACCATCGAATTTGACGTAGTGTAGGTTTTCGTGGCGATTTACTACAGTATTTCTTAATGTTTGTGCCATTATTCAAACGCTCCTTTCTTGTAGTAAGTTAATTGATACAGTGCTGAAAAATTAGCAATGCCATTGTCATAGGTTTCAACACCAGGATTGGCAATCATTTCTAATTTCTGTGGAACTATATCTTCAGGAAAAACAATGTTTTCAAATTTATTCATTGTTTCCATTTCAAATTGGTTTGCTAATGCATCCAGAACATCAGTAATTTTTTTGACACTCTTTTCAGTTTTAGCTCCTGATTGAAAATTAATATAAAAAGGCAATACCGCAGTATAGCCTCCTATGATGTTTTCATTTATTTTTTCAGCACGATTAGATATTCTTTGAACCATGATTTGGTCATCCTTGCTGGAAGTAAAGAAATCTAATTTCCACATGTTTTTTTGTACATTTTTAATATCCAACTTCTTGCAAAAGTCATAGATACAATCCAATACCCTGTTGTATTCTTCATATGTCAGTTTTTTATTTGATTTATTTTCCATTAAACACGTCCTCTATACTTTTAATCCATTTCTTGATATTTGCCTTCTTTGATTTTTCAAACCATTTGGACGTTGCCTTTGGATGACGTGACTTGTCAAAGTTCATTCCTGTACCTTTATACACGTGTTGCGCATAATCAGTATCGTAAATGACTTGTTTTTTCTCTTTGGCATTATCATTAATATCAGGTGTTTCTCTCAAATGCGTATGATGTAGATTTGAAAAAGGAACATAAGGATCAGTATCTCTTATTACAGAATTCTTAAGAGTATGATAAGCTTTCTCCTTAGTCACTTCTAAATCCTTCATTACTTGAGAAAAGTCAACATCAACAGAAATCTTCAAGAAGCATACACCTCAATAAACTGGATTTCTTTCGTTCCTGGCGGGCAATAACAGGCATATTTATTGATTGAATAGACATTGGTTGTCTTTTTCAATTCATCATAGTCCGTTTCTTTTACCACATCCAGGACAAAATAATCTTCATTTCCAATCGTAAAAGTATTCTTTTTTGACTTGTAACTGTGTTGATCAACAAATGTCAAATCACCGCAGTCACTCAAATCAATCGTTAAAAGAACACTGTCCGCATCAGAAATACCCTTGTTTGATTGTGTAATACCATAGTTTTCATCAAAGCCAACGTTTTCAAAAACGTATGGAATAAAAGTATCTTCATCAACTTTATGAATCAAAGTAACAGTAAAAGGTCTTAAAATACGAGGAGAGCTAATCATATCGTTTGGCCACTCTGCACATAAGACCTTTTCTTCTCAATTCACTTTTAATCATATAAGCTGAAACGGATGAAAAAGGAACACCATTGAATTTGTTGCCCCTATCGCCATAGCTATAATTAAATCCGTCTTTTGATACGCTTTGCAAGTCCAAATCGCTTGTGCCATTTAGAGCATTCAAACCACCATTTGCTTGAAGATAATCAATCTGATAGCATACTGCTCGTTTAAGCTCCAAACAGTAATAATCGATATTTTTTTCTAATGCCCATGGTGCAATGAATTGTTCAGCGTAACCCTTGACTAAATCAATTACAGGTTCAACAAGGTCCTCGAATTCAGGCTGACATATTTTTCCTTTGAATGTATCTACGTAATATTCATATGAAACCTTCATACTATTCTTCTGCTGTATCTTTCTTAGCTTTAGATGCTTTTGCTGGAGTTTTAGCACCTGCTTCTAATTCTTCAACTCTTGTTGTCAATTCAGCATTTTGTGCTTCTAATTCCGCGATTCTTGCATCTTTTTCTTTTACTTGTGCTTTTAAAGATGAATATTCTCTTTTAAAATCCGCTAAAGAAACTGGGTCACCTTTTTTAATGACTTCACCAGATTCTTCATCAATATGATCATAACCACGAGCTACATAGTCATCAACTCTATGTGGCTCGATTGTAAGGATTCTATTTCCTTTTCTTACTTGTGACATAGATCATCCTCCTCTTTGTTATTTTTCAACTGCAAATTGAATTGCATTTACTTTTTTCTTTAAGACAAATACATCTTCATGAGATTCTTCATAGTAGACCCATTTACCTTCAGACATTGCAGATGGTTCATCTAATTTAGCAAATTCATAGTTGATTGGTGTAATGACTGCTAATGGATGCACCATGAACATTTTGATTTGTTTTGCAGAACCTGCAGCTTTATATCCTTGTGTGAAGTCATAAACAGTTTTCATTAATTCTGATGGAACTTCAACGATTTTAACCAAGTCTAAGTTAGCGATAGTTCTGTTTAATTTATTTTCAGCATCACCAATAATGACAGTTCTAGCTAATTTTTCAGCTTGTTTTAACATTGCGTTGTAAACTGGTGTGATGTATAAGATTCTTCCTGTAGATGGAACACGTGCTTCTGCCATGGCAATCATCATCTTATCGAAATATTCTAAGATATTTGCTGCTGTGATTTCATCAGTAATAGGAGTTTGACCTAATTCTTGATATTCAGCATAGATTTTAGAAACACAATATACATCCATTTCAGGGAATTTTTGTTCTTGATTAAATGTTTCAGTGATATTACCAATTGAAGCAACCAAATTAGTTTGGTCAATATCTTTTGGATGTACCAATGTAGACCATTTTCTTTCATTAGTTAAAGTTAATGGTGTCCATGCGTTATTGTAATTTCTAGATGCAGTGGCAATTGTATCTCTTGTTGAATCTACACGTCCTGTTGTTTCTAATGTTGGGATTTCAATTGTTCTTGCATTGACCCATCTATATTTTTGGTTATTTGGAGTATTGAATAAATCTCCGAAATAAAGCGCATAAGGCCAAGCTTGTTCTAACGCTTGTTGATATGCATGTGCATAGTTTACTGCTGCCATATTTAATTTCCTCCTGATCTGTTATTCTTTTGGCATTGCTCTAACACCTGCAAAACGGAAACCGAATGCATTTGCATTGTTTTCTCCTCCAGGTGCTCCTTTAGAAGCAGTACCTTTTGTAAATGTTGGTAATGAAGGTTCATCTTTAGTTTTTTCAACAACGAATGCTCCTGCATCCGATTCTTTTAAACCATTGATATATTCATCCGCTCCAATGAATTTGCCGTCTTTCAATTCAAAGTTTTGTTCCTTGAATTGAGAAATGATTCCACGTTTGGCACTTTCAGAAGTAAAGTTCATTCCTGCAAAGTATGAGTTAGTAGCAAAGTCTCTTTCTTGTTGAGTCAATTTATTGTTCAACTCTGCAGTTTCATCCTTATATTTCTTTTCCCATTCAGCAGCGGAATTCTTGATACCCTCAATATCCATATCCTTGTATGATTTGATTTGCTTATTCGCATCATTCAAGGAGTTTTGAGCTGATTCATATTTTGTGTTCAATGTTTCTAGCTCTTTTGTTTTTGATTCGACTTCCTTGCGGTATTTTTCAATATCATTACCGTTTTCAGTCATGATTTGATTAACTTGTTCATCTGTTAATCCTAAATTCTTTAAAAATTCTCTTTTCATAAGATCCTTTCATTCACTACGCTTTAGTACGCTGGTCGCATCAGCCTGTGTGGTTGCAGTTTTACGAGTTGCCCACCTCATAATTCGTTTTCTTTGTGTCTTGCTATGTTGTTTTTAGTTTTTGGGTACAAAAAAAGAAAATATCAGCTTCTATTGCTGTGTTTCCTTTTATTTCTCTCTAGTGCTTTTGTTTTGCTTTTAGGTGGTGGTTCATAACATTCATAAACTTCATGTGTCATATAATCACACATCATGCATTTATATGTAACTTTCTTAATCACACGATGCTTTTTATGGTTATAATGCCTTTTTATATCATATATAAAACAGCAATGATGATGTGGTCTTAATCCTTCAGCCATTGAAAAACACCTCCTTTCTTCTAAAATTACGTATAGAAAAAGCGAGTCTTTTGAACTCGCTTTATATTCATATTTAATTTTTAATCTAATACCATTGATAATTGACTATTGTATTCTTTGATTTTCAAGCTTGTATTGACTTCGGGAGACCATGATTCCAAATAATTTTTAGCATTTTCATAATCAGTCTTTAGTGTATCTCGATATGAGCCTAATTTGAAATAGTTCTTGTAATCTCTCCAGATGTTGCTGAAAATCTTTCTGCTCATTAGTTGATAAGCTCTTGAATCAATACCGCCCAATGTTCTAATTGCTGTTGTTTTAGCAACTTTTTCAAGCGTATGTTGTTGAGAACTGTCAATCGTTGTTGATTTTTCTAAATCAGATACCTTTTCTTCGAGAACATCAACTCTTTGAGCTGTTTGTTCATGGGCTTTAATTGTCAACATAAGTAATTCTCTTGGGTCGGTTGGTACTTTAGCATATGAACCAGTCTTTCTCAACGTTGGAAGAACTTCACTCGTTACCCAATGTTTGAATTTCTTAGCGTTTGGAAGTTTGCTACCAAAAATTAATGAGTAAACTCCGCTTTCATTAATAAATGTTAAACCTCTATTTGGAATTGCTTGTACAAAATTAATAGGAAATACATCTTTAGGCAGATGATTTTCAATGGTCGCCAAATCCGACCTTTGAATTAATCGCTTGTCATCAGAATCAACATGATTTTTTAACGCATCTTTTGTATTTTTAAAGCCAAGTGCACTAGCAACATCCTTACCAACAAGCCAAGGTTCATTGTCAATCACTAAACAACTAACACTTCCAAATTCTTCATTGTTAAATATTTGTAGTTCTTCCATATTGACAATCTCCTTTTTTAATTGTTTCTTGAATGTTTCTTGTTAAAGCATTACACTTTGAAACATTTGATCTAATAGTTTCTTCTACCATGTCAATTTGGTCTTCAATTAACATCATGACATTTGAAACATCATATTTAATATCATTCCCGTTTTCACATGCATCACATGTAACAATGACCATTGAATTAATTCTTTCTAAGTCAGTTAATTTGTTTTCAATTTCTGATAACATGTCAAATAACTTATCTAATTCATTTAACATAAAAAATCCTCCATTTTCCTTGTTTGAAATTAGAGGCACTAAATGTTATACTATTAGTGCCTTGATTAGGTGACATTCGTTAGTCGGTCAAAACTATTTACGAATGTCTTTTTTTATACCTAAATCTATTTTTATCAATGTGGTTATATAGCCTTTTATGGTTTGACCATTTTCGGTTGCACGAATTTTTATTTGCTTATGTAACTCTTCATCGATTTTAAATATTAAGTTTTTCATAACTATCCCTCCTTTCATTTACATTTATTATCTTACAATTATAAATATAATTAGTCAATAATATTTAATACTTTTTATTAACTTGTATTTATTTTTATTAAAAACTATTTATAATATAATAAAAAGGTGGTAAATATGAACGAACAAATACTAGCAAAAAGATTAAAAGAACTTAGGGAGTCTATGAACTTAACACAAAGCCAATTTGGAGATTTAATAAACGTAGCTCAAACTACACTTTCTTCATATGAAAACGGATCAAAAACACCCAATATTGATACTTTGTACAATATCGCAATAAAATGCAATATTTCTATAGATTGGCTTTGCGGACTTTCTGATATTCATAAAACAAAAGATTTCTCATCATATTCTGATATTTTCAACTTAATAGTAAATATCTGTAAATCTATTCATATTGACATAGAAGAGTATCATTACTCTCAAGATGAATACGATATGTCTTTAATAGTCAAAAATCCTATATTAAATGAATTTTTAACAAAATGGTCAAAGGTAAAAGCTATTTATGACGATAAAACAATTGATGCAGATACTTACGAAATTGTTGTTAAATCATTAATTGATAAATATACTACTGATACTTTAAAATATGATAATTTTGTAATAGATGATATGCACTTTAGCTTCCTCTCAAATGAGTAGGAGCTTTTTTATTTTTTTATATCATTTCATATCTTTTCATATTGTTTCAATAATGCCTAAAAATGGACACTCTCAATTTCTTTCAATATAATTAAGTTATCGAAGTCTAATTACTGGAGGTGAAAAAATGACAACAACTGATATTATTGAAATTATTGGAATAATTGCATCTACAACAGTAAGTATTGTTGCGATTGTTATTTCAGTAATGACTTTAAAGCAAAATAGTAAAATGATTGAAGAATCAACTAGACCCTATGTTGTAGTTTGTGGTAAAACTGCGAACTACCAAGAGCCAAGGTTTTATTTAATAATTAAAAACTATGGATCAAGTGGAGCTATAATAACCAAATTTATTTGTGACCATGATTTAGCTGAATTTTCATATAGAAAAGAAATTACACCTTTCAAAAATATTTGTGGCACATTTATAGCTCCTGGACAATCATTTATAACTAATCTAAAAGTACCTGAATTATTTCGTGAAGAGATACCTCTTCGCTTTCAAATTGAGTATAAAACCAAACATAGAACTTATTGTGAAAATATCGATATTGCATTAAAACCTTTTACAGAACTAATACAAACACGTGCTGCAACAAAAGATAAAGAATTAAAAATTATATCTTATACTTTACAAGATCTTGTTGAAAAACACTTATAAGCAAATCTTTTTGTTTTTAATTTGTGTTTTGATTTCTTCAAGAATAAAATCGTTGACTTCAAAATTAAGTGCTTCTTCTGGAAGCTCTTTTTTTACTATTTCAAAATAAGCTTTTTTAATTTTTTCAATTGTTGAAGAATCAACATGAACACCATTACTAAATGTATATACTGTATTCATTCTATTCTTCCCCCTACTCCTCTATATGTTTAATTGAGTATCTAACACAACATTCATGTTCGATACAGCATCCTCGATACTTTTCCCAATCCTTGCAGAAATAAGCAATGTCAGCTTGACCTAAAAGCTTGATGGATTCTCCTAGACACCAAAGAGGCGTTTTTGGTTCACCATCAAAGAATGAATCAATCACTTCAATTTCTTTATCAGGAAATAATTCTTTTACATTGTGCAAAACTCTTTCTCTTTCATCTAAGATTTCTTTATCCGTTTTATCTGCCATTGGCTGTGATATAAATAATTTCATTTATGCATCCTCCTATTCAAAAAATTCCCAATCATCCGCTAACATATCTGTTTGTGATGGTGCCCAAGGTACAATATTTTTCTTTGCATCTGGATTATCAGTTTGTAAATTAGATGAATCTATACAAACAAAAGGATTTGTTGTTGCATCTGTTTCACATAAATGAATAAAAATTCCTTTACCGTTCCAACCTTTTCTAGCAAGCTTCATTCCTCTTTTTAGATATTTGATAGCTTCATCAAAACCAAAAGTAGCTTCTCCACCTAATTCAGGACAATTTTCTTCATCAGCAAGAATCCATCCATCATCAAGAATATTAGATAACGTATAAATAACTCTTTCAGTTTCTCTAATATCCATTTCTTTGCCTTCTTTGGTATGCATGATTACTGTTTTCTTTTCATCATCCCAATACCAATATCCACCCCAACTTGGAAGCTTAATTTTTTCTCCGTTATACATAAGTTTTAACGCTCTTTTAAATTTCATATTTTTATTCTCCTAACTTGATACATTTATTTTCAATTTTCTTATAAGCATCTAAATAAAGTTCTTTCTTATCTCCATTATACGTACATTCGAAGTACATTCCATCTGGAAGAGATGTTGATGCTAAAGCTTTACTATTTTGCAATGCTTTGCAACTCCAAACAGCATAGACATCAAAATCAACTTTGCCATCCGTTTTATCAAGATGCTCCTCTGTGTATTCTCTAACTATTTTTTTACATAAATCTAAAAATTCATCTGAACCCATTTGTTTTCTCCTTTTTTACTAAAAAATTTCTAAAATAAAAGCAATTATCATAATTAAACCGAAAATAAAAAGTGGGATAAGAATTTTACATAACCCACAAATAAATAGATCAATAAGTTTTAAACCAATTAAAAGAATGAACAATACTTTTATTACAGTTTTCATATCAAATCTCCTGATTTTAAGTAAAAGAAAAAGCCAACTTTCGTTGACTTATTATTTATTGTCCTTGTTCCCAAGCCCATTTTTTTACTTTATTGTACGCATCAATTGCTTCTTGAGGGACACCTTCTAATTTCCCTTGATAAATCTGAATGCTATAAGGTTCATAGATATCCATGCATTTTTTAATTTCTTCTGGATACTTTATAATTGCAGACATTTTATTTCATCCCTCTCTTGTTTTAATATGTTATTTCTTTTCTTTTGGTTTATAGCAACTTGACCAGGTAGGAATGTATCCAGGTCCTCCATCTAAATAAAAATCTTCCTCAAATTGTTTTAATTCCTCTTCGGTCATTGTATCTTCAAGATTACCTGTAACTTCTACAATTTGTGTCTTTTCATTACTTTCCTTTTTTGATTTCATTGAACAATCCACCTTTCTTAAAGAAATCATATAGCTCTTTATCTTTATCATATAGCAATTGAGGATTGCTTACAAATGTTTCGTATCCTACACTGACATATTCTTCTAGTTTTGTATAATCTATCGATTCTACTTTCAAGTGCTCCCCTTTTTTTAAATTGTTATATTTTTTTGTAACATTTATATACGTTCTACCCTGATATTTTCTGATGAACTTTTCGGAGGATAAAGAAAGATAATATTCATCATCTTTTTTTATAACTTTATATTTAGCGTTAGCAACAACATTTCTCATGATTGTTGCCAATTCTTCATTTTCATATAAATTATATTTATCAACCAAAGCATGACCTACTTCATGTGCTAAGGTACCAGGCTTTAAATGTTTTTGAGTTACAAAGATAGTATTCATGCTACTATCATATGCCGTTTCTGTATCCGATTGTTTAATAGGAATTTTCTTATTTACCAAGAATTTTGTAGCTTCTTCATGCATGATTTTAATTTCTTTTTTTATTCCTTCTTTAAAATCATCATTATCGCTTTCGATGGTTACTTTTTTCATCATTTTTTCAACAAATTCATCTGAATTAGTAATCATTTTAATTTTTGGTTTATCTTCCTTTTTAGGTTTAAAATTGAATGGTAGCCATTCGTCATCATGGTATAATTTACTGCCTTTTTTGTTTGATAACTTGCTATTGTTAAATACTTTCTCTCTTGGATAAGCCTTTTTAAGAACGCTATCAATACCATGTTCTTTCTTGAATTGAATGTTGCTTTCTTTAATGAATTGAGAGCGTTTATCTTGCCATTCTCTAATCTTTTTAGCTTCTTTGGTGGAATCTACACCGCATTCATCAAGAATATTCTTTCTTTTCTTCCAAGAACGAATCTGACGCTCATAATATCTTTGCTTTTGTTCCAGCTCGTATTGATCATCATTCCTGTTCTTGTCAAATTCTTCGGTATCAACCAAATTGTTCTTATACTCATAATCAGTAACTTCATAAAAAGAATGTCTACAGTTTGCTCCACCTAGGCCATCAACACGGCCGTATCCCGTTGCTTTTTTAAAATTTTGTAGACCTTTTACAGGAGTATGAAGATAAAATAATTTACCTTGCCACTCCTGATGGGATGGTCGAGCACCTCCATGACTTGAAGTTTTTACAATGTTAATGCCCAACTCTTTGCAGTTATCCATTTTGAATTTCAAAGACGTTTGATTGACACCACTTGTAACTGCTCTTTTAACTGCAGCATCCATTGAAGTTGTATGATCAGTATAACCAACTACTTCGATACCTTTTTGAGAAAGCTTTCTGATTGATGATTCAATGGCCTTGTCAGCATTGTTTCCTGCAACGATTCTAGAATATGCTTCATCACATGCCTTTATAAACTGCCTGTTGGTGCACTTTCTTGAAATGTTGCAAAGGTTTTTGATTTCACCTTGAGTATCCTTGATACCTTTGTTCAAATTCTTATTTGACCTGTTCAACATGTCTTTTTTAGAAGTTTGAGCATCAGTATCTTTCAATCTCGAAAAAATATTGCTGACCGTCATTGCTATTCCATTCTTGATAGCCGATTTTACTTTGTTTTGAGACGATTTCTTTACCTTTTGAAATTCAGTACCCGAATATTCAAAAAACTCTCTACAGGCTTTATTTTTCCATTTTGGATACTCTTCTTCGATATCTTCTAAAAATGCAAGGTTTCTTAAACACAAACCCATCCAAATTAAAAGAAGAGTTTCCAATGTGCTGAAGTCATTTGAGACATCATCACCCGACTCTTCTAAAAATTTATCAGTTAACATTTACATCCTCTTCTGCATCGTCATCTTCATCATCATATTCAATGCCTTCATCAGAATTTTCTGCAACTTCTCTTTTTGCTTCTTCTTCACTCATACCTTGCCATTTGACTTTGTATTTCCATTCAGGCATCAAACCAGCGTTGACTTCTTGAAGATCAATATTTCTTTGTTTTTCAGTATCAGTCAAAATACTGTCTCCCCAATCGGTCTCAACAACACATTCCATGGAATTGGATTTACCCATTCCAATAGCATAAACATTCATTGCATATGCTACATCTTCAAGTACAGTATTCAAATTGTCTTGAATTGCTGAAACAGTATCATATTTCCTTTGTTTGGATGATTTGATTTCTTCTGCAGTTTTATCGACTTGTTGTGGATCACTTAAATCTCCATACGATAAACCACATTCGAATTCGATTCTCTTTAGAATATCATTGAAACCTGCAGCGTAGTTGGCATCTCTTAATTGAGGTGCGTGTACTTTGATTAATTCATTGATATTAGTTGCTTGTCCTGAAGAATTATCGATATCGTATGTTCTGTACAATCTTTTCTTTCCTTCAGGAAGTTTTGGTTGATGGGTGTGTGGATCAATTTCAAATGCATCTCCAGAGGCTTCAACAGCCATTTCACCGCCAATAAATTCCCAAATGTATCTGCTGTATTGTTCTTCTGCATCTCTAATCAAATTAATTGCTTTGACATAGCAAGGAACCCCAAGAGGAGACATCTTATCAATCGTATTGATGACAGGTGTTTTGAAGTAAGAAAAAAGTGGCCTGTCAACGCCACCAATCTCAAAATGTTCCTCTAAATCTTTCCACTCTGGAATAGTATCCAATGGAATTTGATTGCCAAAATCAGTACAAAAGCTATAGTTTCCTTGAGAATAATCTCTTTTCATAAAAGCATAGTTTTCAAATGTATTTACTCCATTTTCATACTTTTGATATTCTAATCGAGTATATACGTTTTTGCCTTTGAAAATTTGTTCTACAAAAATACCTGCAGTAATTTTCTTTCTTCCGTTAAATGTAACAGGAAAAAACTTATCAGCATGTACAACATCAACAAATATTTGATTGTCACTTACATATGGTTTGAAAACAACGCCACCTTCACCTAAAGCCCATTGAAGATTTTCATTCATATCCTTAATAAACTCTTGATATTCCTGATTGACAAAATCATTCGATATAACTTTTGATATCAATTCTCTTGTTGATGTTTTAGAAAGCTCTTCACCAATTCCTTGAGCCAATGCCAATGATTTAACACCTTTTTCTTTGCTAAGCCAAGGCTGTTTGTTTTCTAAAATCTTATTCCATAAATCAATTGAATCGACCATATCGTTCGACATTGCAATATCGATATCGAAAAATTTATTTATATCTTTTGTTGCAAACATTCTATTCTTAATCCTTTCTAGAAATCTTTTTATTGCTGTAAACACTAACCATCCTCACCACCTTCATTCTTCTCTACATCAGGAAGATATCTTTTAATATATTTCCAGATGCCCATGATGTAATATCTCAATGCATCCATACAGTGATCATCATCTTTTACAGGTTTTTCAATACCACTTTCAATGCTTTTTTTATCGTAGCTGTAAATGACAATTTCGTTCAAAAGCATTTCCTGACGTGTACTGAACAGTACTTTTTGAAATGCTATTGCTTTTTGGACTCTTGAAATCCCTAATTTGACATCATTTTGAGCACCTCTTATTTTTATAAACGGACAGGCTCTTTTGATTTCTTCAGCAAGTCCTCTTGCACTAGGGTCAATATAAAGACTTTGTGGATACTGACCAAATTCTTCCTTGATTTTTTCACACATCTTCTTGAATTTAAAAGCATATTCACTTGGTGTCAGCTGTTTACCACTTTCACGACCTGAATGATAGAATTCATCAAGTCCAAAAATGATTTTCTGTGTAGGGTTGAGTCCCCAAAACTCAAATACTGTTGCATTCATTTGGCCATAATCACAAGATGCATCAATTCTTGTAATTCCGTTTATTTCATCATTTGTAAGATTTCTGTCCAAAACATGTTTATCTTTATCAAACATGTAATAAATAATTTCATCCAATCCAATTGATATTCCTAGCCAAATCCAGTTGTACATTCTTTCATCAACTTTTTTCATTTCCATTGCTGATTGAATAAGTTTCTTTCCTAACCACTTAGCAGGAACATCTCTATAATCAACATGGATATGAATGCAGTCACTACGTTTTTCCATCTTTTTGACCCATTTAAAAATAGAAGCATTAGGATTTTTAGGCGGGTTGAAATAATATTCCATGCAGAATTCATCATCATTACCACGTACGAATGTTGCTTCTATGTTGGATATTTCATCTTCTCCTTGGCCACGTTCAAAAAACTCAGTAAGTTCATCTAAAATAACAAGCTTGATAGGTTTTTCTTCATCAATGATCCCTTTTGTATCATCAATAGAATCGTTTCCTGTAAAATAAACCGAATTGCCATTTTTAAGATATGTAATCTTCATCGGATTCTTTGTTATCTTGAACTGTTTTTTCTTCAATCCTAGACGTTTGATTGCTCGTTTGAATTCATTGTAGACAGTCTTAGAAAGTTTATTGTGGAACTTTCGCATGACAATCACGGAGCATTCATCTTCACTTACAATCTTATAAATACCATGAATAGCAGCATAACTTGATTTGGTACCAGCACGACCACTGTCTATAATCTTGTGAACATGTGAAATATCGTTGAAACATGTCAAAAATTTTGGAATGACAATATCTGAAATACGAACCTGTTTTTTCTTAAATTGGTGCATCATTTATGATTTCAACTCCATCATCTTCTTGATCATTCGTATTCAATTGCTTTTTCAATACTTCAATCTTGAGTTTTTGTTCTTCGTTGGCCATGTTCAAATGAGTTGATAACCATTCGAGAGCTCTAAGAGAATCTGACATTTTAATTGCCTTCCCATCCAATTCATCGGAATCTAAAAAAGCAATATCAATGTATCTTTGAACAATATCGTTAGGATCCAAAAGAATATCAGTATATAACTCTTGCTTTAGTCTTTTAATTTCTTCTTGAATTTCAGGTTTTTTAAACCATCTTGATGCCATGACACAAGCACTGTTATATTTAGCTTTGGGTTTTATTTTTAAATATGCTTTGACTTTATTGTGATATTTCAAATAATAAATGCAAAAGAGCTGATGTTCTTCATCCAGCTCACTTGTTTCTACTATTTCTTCAGCTATTTTTTTGCATTCTTTTTTGGTGTGCACACTTTTATTTTGGTGTGCACCCTTTTTCTTCTTTTTTGACCATTCATAGCGACGGCTCCATGACTTGACAGTATTGATTGTCGTACCATATTTTTTAGCAATTTCTTTTTGCTTCATGCCGTTTTTATAGTCTTCGAATGCTAACTCGTGTTTTTCCAAATCATGTCACCACCTCCATTTTTTTATTTATAGAAATAGCAGTTAAAACTGCATCGTTGTTTTTGAAAAAGAAAAAAGCTCCCGTAAGGAACTTTTTCGCAAGGGGTTTAACCTATATGTCTGAACTGTGATTTTAAATTAAATGGGATTGTTTCATTTCTTTAAAAACCACAATAGCATAATAACATGGAAATAAGGGTTCAATCTAGGTCCACTTTGGGTCCAATTAGGGCTCACTTTGGGTTCAAATAGGGTCCAAAATGGGTCCACTTTTAATAAAAAATTGTCATTCGTGATAAAAGCGCTCTTATTTATGGTTTTTAATACTATCTCTAGAGATTTGAAACACTGCTTTCATTTGCTTTTTAGCACCACTCCCAAATAGACATTTTAAAACAAAATGTGATAAAATAAAAAAGCACATCCAAAGATGTGCAAAATATACTACGGAGGTACTAGCAACATGCTATTTACATCAAGCAAGAATATTAGCTTTGGTGTAAGGAAAGGAGCAAGTATTCATGGAATACCTAGTGATGCTCTTTTTAATCTTAGTAGCAACTAAAATGTTGTTGAACTAATCCCACACTTACTTAAAGCTAGTATTCGAAGTAGAAAAAGAGGAAGAATTGCCGTTCTTCCTTTTTTCTTTTAGCATGCTATTTTATTCCCATACTTACAAAAAGCATTGTAGCTATGTTGTTTTTACAATGATTTCGATACTTCCAAGCTACATAAATAATATAACACAAACAAAGAAAAAATGGACAGTTTTTTATCGAAAAAAAGCGACATTTAGCGAGTTATATAGTCATATAGCGAGTTATAGCGACATATATAGAGATTTATAGAAAATAAAAAGAATGAAATTTTTATTCATTCTTGATGCTTTCATAAAAAATATTATTCAATTTTTCAAGTGATGGGCGGTGTTCCATGTCAAGATATTTAGATAATTCTAAACATGCTTTTGGAAACTCTCTTTTGTAAGTTGATTTGCTGATACAAAATGATTCTTCCAATGTGTCAATCATTTCATTATATCCTCTTGAACATACATATGTTCTAATGATGTTTCTATGCCCTGCGTTGAGTAAATATACTAACGGCATAAATTTATCGAGTTCCTTATTAAAGAGCTCTAGACGTTTTGTTAGAAGCTCCCTGCGCAACATATTAGAAGTGATTTGTTCTCCTTTGGATTTTGAAAAGCCTCCAGGAGCTTCATCACTGTATTTAATTGATTGAGGGCTTGGAATGTCCTCAATTTCAAATGTTAAAGAGAATTTTTCAATATTTATTAGACGTAATTCTCTAAGATATTTTTTAACTTCATCAATGATCTTCTTTTCTTCATCTGTATATTTCATTCCTTGCCCTCCAAAATAATTAATTATTAATTTTTGTGATCTTGATAAATTGCATAAGCAATTATTCCTACCAATTCAGCAAGAATAGTTGCTGCAACTCCACACCAAAATGGGTTAATGTACATTATTTATCACCATCTTCTTTTATTTCTACATTGCCTTCTTCAAGGTACTTTCTTTGTATTCCAAGCTTTTCAATTGCCTTCAAATGCAATTCTTTATCAAAGTTGGTTGCACATGTTAAACGACCAATGACGTATTTGATTTCTTGTTCAGTCAACTGACAATCATTAAGTTTTTCAATCAATATATTCATTCCAACCACCTTTTCTTTTATGACTTTTGACTACACAACCAATACCATACACAAGACTTACGATTGTAAGAAAATAAAACATAAGTGTATTTCGATACGATTGATCAATAATCGTAGTGATTACATGAGCTATGATAACGACAGTATAAATCGCTAACAATTTTGTATTTTGTTTTAAGAGTTTTTCTTTTTGCTGACAGTATTCTCGAAGCAAACCATATAGATTGTTTATTGTTTTTTCTGCAGCTTCCACCCCGTTAATCAGCGATTCATTTTGTTCTTTTAAATTTTCACAGCGTTTTTCTATATCCTTTTCAGTTTCTGATTTAACCTGCATTATTTATCACCTACTCACTCGATTTAATATCAATAATCCCATTTTCAATAACTTCTTTTGCTGGAAAGAACTGAATGTCATAGGCATAAGGGTTTTCTTTCTTGGCTTCTGTTTGAATACAGGTGTATGTAACATCATTTGATAAATGAGCATAGAACAACTTGTACTTTCCTTTTCCAGTTTTGATTGTTACGTTTAAATCTCCATCTTCATCACTATCAAGGGAAATCTTTCCCTCAACGGTAAATAAAGGATCATTTGTTCTTGTGTTAAGAGCAACGACTTTTCTTGTGATTTTAAAATTGTTGGCATCTTCTCTAATATTATGATTAACTCTAGATGCTTTTGAGCATCCAGTTAAAACAAATACACTTGCTAATATGATTAATACTTTTTTCATTTATTTCCTCTCCTCTTGTCTTATCTCTACATTGTTATTATATTTAATGCATTTACCATTCTTATAAGCAATGCATGAATCTTTTAAACAATGATTTAAAATAACTGTTTTATTCGTTCCTCCCCCGCGTAAATACGATTCTCTTATTTCAAACCCGGTTAAATCTGGGCAATATTTAATCATTTATTTCCACCTCTTTTTTTGGAATATGATTTCTTTCTTGGAAAATTTCCACTTCTTCTTCAACTTGTTTTAATAAATTCTTTTCTCTTGCTAAATCTTTCTCATTAGCGTTTGGTCTAGTGATATAGTATTGCAACGCATGCTTTACTGTTTGTAACTTTCTATAGTACGTTCCCATTGTTTTTTATCTCCTTCCCATGGAATTTGAACTGGATAATATCTGTTTTCTTTAAACACCCTAGTTAGAACACCTGTATCGCAATAAAACGTTATCATTTTAGTTCCTTTGGCAAGAGCATCATCAGGATATAAATATGTATTTTCTACTCTTGTAAAAGTTGTAAAGAAATTATCCCAAACCCACATACCAGGAGCTAAATCTTCAAACTTAAGAGGTTGAGGATGCTTGACCTCATTCATTGCATCCTCATAACCTTTATCATATTGTCCTCTATCATAAATTAGAGCTTTTAGAAGTTCTTCTTTATCAACATTTATACCGACTTTTTGTATAGCTTTAAATATTGAATTTTCAAAATCCTCATCCATCTTTTGAAATACTTCTTCCATTACCATTTCTATTGGTGGCTTATACATTCTTCATACCTCCCTATTAATTCATCAATAGTTTCATCATCTTCAGCGTCTTGAAAGTAACCTCTCATTCTCATGCCAACTAATGTACTGATTTCATCAAAGTCATCTCCACCACATCCATCATCAGAGAATTCTTTTAATAGATCCAATTCAAATTTAGTCATCTTTCATCAACTCCTTTTTCCAATATTTTTTATTCTTTATTTTTGCATAGCTGGTACCATATATTTTATCAAAATCTTTTTCACATTTTTTCAGCTCTTCACATGCCTTATCAAGAGCCTTTTCCAACTTTTCAATCTTTTGCTTATCTTCTAAAAGATATTGACAAGTAGTATCAATATCTTCATGCTTGATGTGTTTGATTGCATTATCATTAGACATTGTTTTCATATGTTGGAACATAGATATTAGTTGTCCTCTTGTTTTAGCCATTTTCAAGCACCAACCTTTTCCAATTTGAAGCTTTTACACAATGACTTTCCATGGTGTCATCTGCTTGACATTCTTCTTTAAAAGGACATTTTTCATAGCAATCTGTAACTCCATTTTCATGCGCGAATACCAACATATCTATTGATTCATTAAATGATTTTTTTAATCGCTTATTTTCTTTAATACAATCGGCAAAATTTTCTTTTAAAGATTTAATTTCATTTTCTAACTGATCACAATATCTTTCTAAGTTGAAACTGTATTTTTTTAAATCCGTGACCTTTTGTTTTGTCTCGCTACCATCTAGTTCGTACGATGTTATTTCACATGTACAATCTTCTATTTTGGGTCTATTCATCGTCAACCACCTCACAATTATCTAGAATATCTTGGACTTTGTAAGGTTCTTTATCTTCCCATTTGATGAGTTTAAAACAATTACTAAATAAAGATAAACAACAGCAATCTCTTGACTCCGTATACCAACCGAGATTTCCTTTTTGAGGTTTAGCGCCATATGCATAAACATAAACTTTACATTTATCCCTTGCTAGATATTCAAGTTTTTCACCTTTAAGACATTTCAACAATTCAAATTCTAAACGAGATAGCTTGATAGGTTCTTTATATTCTTCATAGAGCCATTCAAAAGCTTTTACTATGCAACCTCTCATATCGCCTTTACTTTTATCAAATTTGCATCCAGTACACTTACCTTCACAAACACATGGTTTATTATTTACAACCGAAATAAGCTTATTTTGATTCACTATCTCTTTAATCTCTTTTTCATATTTTTCAAAGTTTTTCATCTTCAACCCTCCAGTTTTTGTCCGCACTTGGAGCAATAATTAACAACGCTTAATGCTTCTTCTCCACATACAGGACAGCGAGGCATTGCGTCCTCGTATCCTGTCATGTCTTCATAGCGTTCATAATTAGTAAAAGTTTCAATTTTAACTTTCTTTGGCGTTTCTCTTTCTTTTAGCTCCCTATAATCGATAAGCCATTGTAATAATTGCTCATGTTCTTTAGCACATTTGCAAGTCCCTTTTGATTTTTCTTTGCAATGTTCGATTGCTTCATCTAATGTCATTCTATCCACCGCCTTATTTTCTTGGTTGCAATTTAATCTTATAAATACTGCTTAAGAAATCTATTCCTTTTTGGGTTACATAATAGTAACTTCCTACGATGGCATTAGAAGTTTTAGCAGCATCTCCCCATTTAACTAACTTTTCCCAGCTTTCTTTATACTCTCCACTAGCAACAAAAAAATTTCTATAATACTCATAAACTTTTTGACCTTTTCTAATTTCATTAGGATCAAAGCCTAAGGCGTGGCACATATTGTCAATTTCAAATAAAGCATCATCCATTATAGCCACCCCAATTCACGGCATTGTTGACTGATTGCTTTAAGTTCCTGGACGAAAATTCCATTACCGCTTATTTCAATAAATTGTTGCTTATCTGCATAAAACTTAATCCAATCTTTGCTTACTTCGTTTTTATACTCGATTGTTTTTAATTTACCTTTTATATAATTTTTTGTTAATGAAATATATCCTAGCTTTTCAAACATTTCTTGTGCTGTCATGATCGGTTACCTCACAGTTTTCTAAAAGTTCTTGAATTTCAAATTGGTTTCCGCCCCACACAAATTTAAATAATTTTCCAAATGGTCCTTCTATATGAAATGCATTGCTTTTATATGTAGTGAACATTCCTGATAGATTGTGGTATGGCAGTTTTTTATCACATGCAACTAATCTTGGCGGTGCAAATTCTCCGCTGCTATCTTTTGCGATGTAGTTATATCCTTCAGTTTGAAGAAACACTAATAATTCATGTTCAAATTTTGTTAGTTCATATTTTTGTTTGTTTTCTTCCATGATTTTCCAACCTTTCTTTTTCTCTTTTAGCTTTTTGAATTTTCACTTTAAAAACTTCATCATCACTAACGTTAAACATAACTTTCAATTGATATAACATGATTTCCACATCTGCAATTTCTTCAACTAAATTAGCATAATACTCCGGTTCAGCTGGTCTATCTTCATATCGTAGCATCTTATTCACAGCTTGAATAAGTTCAGCGCATTCTTCCATAGCTTGTCTACATTGTGGTTCTTTGCCATAAATTTCAATGGATTGTTTAAAAACTTGTTCTTTAATTCCCATATTCTTATACTCTTAACCTTTCTTAACGCATTCAACATCAACTCTAAAAATATAATTCTTGATGTTGTCTTCTCCTGCTTCTTTAATAGCTCTTTGTGCTAAAGCATAGGATGTAAAATAAATAGTGCCTTGATAGCAAACTCCTCCACTCGGATAAATTGCAACCTTTTTATCAACAAAATCATAAAGAATAAAATATTCTTCATTTTGAGAACTTTTGACTTTTTTTCCGTATTTCAACAAGATGGCTTCAATCTTTCGTCTTTCAACTTCAAATTCAGCATCTTCTTTAGTTAGGAAACAGTTGCCGATTTCTCTTCGGCCATTATCAATCTCGTCATTATCCCAAATATCAGAACAAGCAGTACCGAAAGTATCAATATAATAATATTTATCAACTTTTTTTAATTCATAAACCGTTTTAGGTTTAGGCGGAGTGAGAAACTCTTTTAGCTTCTCCTCGTCCACTTCATAGCCTTTATACTTTTCAATGATTTCTTCTACTTTAATCATCTTTGTTCATCCCTCCTTACCGATATCTTTCATGTCATTTTTGTAGTAACAATCTTCACATACTGCATAGCCAAATCCACTGCTATTCAAGATGATTCTTGATGTATAAGAAGCTCCGTACATGATTTTCTTTCCACATTCACAACAGGCAACTTTCTTGTTCATATCATCTTCGTAATACGTAGACCCTTCAGGCAATGCATAATCTTCATATTGGCCAGTTTCCAAATCATACTTTCTAGCAAAAGAATGATCCACTGCAGTATTTAATAAATCAAAATACTTTACAGCATCATCATGTGTCATATTCTTGTAATTTGCATCAATGACAACAACATCACGTTCCTTACATAATTTTGTCCATTCTTCACCTGTCATGAGTTATCACGTCCTGCAACTGGTTTATTACGCATAAAATCATCAAAATCCATATTACAATCCGAGCAGATTTCTGCTTTTTTTGTTACAAGCCCACAGCCGCCATCACTTTTCAATCCACCTGCTTGATATGAGATTTTATAATTATTGACCTCTTTGGTTTTAAACACCCTTTTACATCTATCACATTGAACAATTCCTCTATCTATTTTCATTGGTTTGCTTCCTCTCTTCTTTTCTTTACAATCGTTGAAAGTCTTTCATTTCTTTCTTTGATTCTTAAATTTTGCATTCTCAAACGATAATTTTCATTCTCGAGATATGCAATTTTTTTCTTGAGGGGCAAATAATTATCTTCACCCCATTCAAGAAGTAATTTTCTTAATTCATCACACTTTGACATCTCTTAATTTCCTGTTCAATTTTCTTAAAAGTTTGTAAGGAAATGGATTATCTTCTAAATATTCAAAATAGCTGACTGTTGTTGAGAATCCTTTTATTCCATCAAAATCACCATGCGAATAAGGCGTAGCGATAATTTTATTCAAAGCAGCTTCAATATCACCATCAACAATCCTTTTATCGGCACTACCCATACACATTGCATTTCCTGTCAACATATTTGGCATTGCATATTCATATAACTCAGTTTCAGGACCTTTGTATTTCTTATAGCAATAGCATTGGATGCCTTTTACGATTTTGTTGTCATATCGAACGATGTAAATTGCATTGGGAAAATTGATTTTGTATGAATGATTATTATAAGTAACATATTGCATATGCTCAGGTTGCTTTATAACGGTATAATCAATACCAGCACCTATCGTGTTTTCAGAAAACAATTTTATGTTTGCTTTCTCATGCTGATCTTTGATAAAAAATTCATTAAAAAGTTTTACCAGTTCTTCTTTTGAAAGCATTTTGAATGTAATCTTTTCATTCTGCTTGATACATAATTCAGCATCATCTTTTTTATTGTTTAAACGAATGATTACTTCTCTCATTACATGATCACCTCATTTTTTGTCTTTAATGTGTTTGAAAGAGCTGAAATCAAAGCATTTGAAGTAAATTTATAATCACAATCATCTACTTTTCTTTCGACTATTATTTGCAACAATTCCGTATTGTGTCTTTCTTTTTTTGAAACATTGGCCATGATTTCTAGAGCTTCATTTGCCACTCCAAAATTCAAATCAGGATATTCCCATCCTTCAATTTCAATGTTTCTTACGTTTCCTTTAACAAATTGACCATTTATAAATCGATATCCAAAACCATATAGCATTGCTCTTATTTGATAGCTCTTTTTATAAAGTTTTCTGAATTTTCTAGCTTTTCCTTTGTTTTTAAATTTGATATACAAGAACTGCATTTCAGTGGTACCTAGACAGTAATAATCAACTTTTGGTTCGGATAATATTTCATCCGAATACTCACACCATCCTTTGGCTTCTGTATATGTGTCTTTAAAAACACTTTTTAATTGCGGAATAATAAAATCTACATTTATGAACATTTCATTCTGTTCATCATATAATCCTTCAATCAATGTTTCAAAACCATCAACTGCAAATTCGTTTCTGTCAAAAAAAGGACTTAATATAACTTCTTCAAATTCATAATCGATAACATCTGGAAAAACATGTTCATCTAATAAGTCAATTTCTTGAAAATTTTGTATCAAATCATCAGATTCATCTTCTTCAAATGCAATCGTTAAATCATCAATGGCTTTTGGCGATGTGTAACTTAAAGCGTTGATGAAAAATTTTTCATAGGTGTTAGGTTCTAATTTATCTGGGACATGATCAGTCGTAAAAAACTGTCTCAAATCTGTTGACAAGCTGAACACCTTCTTTCAACTGATACATGATTAAAGCGTTGCAATGTTCCAATATCGATACGGCCATTTTTGCATTGGTTACTAGAAATTGAACATTTCCTTTGGCGGCCTGTTCTTGACAAGAAACGTCAAGTGGGTGCTTATCTAAATCAAATTTGTAACATTGACTTCTCAAATTACTTTGTTGAATACCATTCTTTTTTGTTGTAATATAGATATTTCCTTCATATTCACTATTTGCTGAGTCGATGTAAATAACATCATCTAGCTTCTTAAATACTTTTTCTAAAATCATTCTTGTAGCATCATTATCGACACATCCTATGATTACAGGAACATATCCCTTATCATCTTGGATAAGTGAAAATAAACTTTCATATGTGCAAAATTTATCATCAAACTCACATTCGATTGGATAAAGAGAGTTGATTTTTCTCGATAATGCCAAAGCCTTATTATCACCTACATCTTGAGCTTGATATCCTTGACGTTCGATATTTTTAGATTCGACTGTATCACCATCTACGAGCATCATTTTATGTGACGTTCCTAAAAGAAGTTTGGGAAGGTCTCTTGCTAAAAGAGAACCAGTCCCACCAACTCCTATGACGTAAAATTTATATCTTGTGTAATTATTGGCCATGTTAACCACCTAGCCTTTTCTATGTTGTTTTCCAGTTACTACAAGAACGTTGTCATCCTCGATATAACTGTATTCCATTGTTCCTGCAAACTCGTAATGACGATGTTGTAACATGATGTCCGTGATTTCCTTTTCTGTATAATCTTGGCCATCTACAAACCCATAAGAAGAAATATCAATCAATCTTCCTTCAGAGTAGACTCCAAATGGATACTTGTAAGTTTTTTCAGTACTTGCTTTTTTCTTAGGTACTTTTTTACTTGCGGGTTTTTCTTCTTTTTTAGATTCTTCTGCAATTTCAGTTGCTTGTTCTACTGCTTGTTTTACCTCCTCAGTCGCTTGTTTTTCAGCTTTTGCAACTGGAGCAGGTTGTTGATCAGCTTCTTTTGGTGCTTCTTCAACCTTTTCCACTTCTTTGACAACTGCATCTTTTTTAGCTGATTTCTCAGCTTTTTTCTTTGCTTCTTGTTCTTCTCTAACTAAATCAAACAATCCCATAATTCTATCCTCCTATTTTGGCCTTCTTTCGCCAATTTCTTCTAGACATATTTTTAAACATTCATTTTCAGCAAATTCACGAATGATAACCAGTTCACACACTTGAATATCATCGTAATATGCCACATTATTGAGTGCATCCAAAACTACTTTTATGATGTTATCGATATCCGGTTTAACGGTACATAGAAACGTTTTATCTAATAGCCAACCTCTTAATTTTTTAGTGGTCGACTTAGGTATTTCTCTATAAGCAAATATCTTTACTCTTAAAGCCTTATCACTTTGATAGCTTGTAGTCTTTCGATAGCACATTGCTATTTTTTGTTCGTAATCCCTTGTTTTTTTGGGTGTGTACGCTCTTACGAATTTTCCTTGCGTAGTAAATCTCGGTCTGCCTTTTCCAACGATTGCTCCTGGAACGGTAAACCAAAACTTCTTGTAGTTCGCTTGTATTCCAAGATTAAGCTCGCATTGGGTCGAAATCATCTTCTAATTCCTCTGGAACAACAGCATCTTCAAGAAGTGCATCTAATTGCTCTTCCTCTTGATAATCATCTTCTACTGTCTCATCTTCAATTTCTTCAACATCTTCATTTTCGAATTCATCATAGTTTGTAGGTTGTTGTACAAGTTCCAATGTTTGTTGATCAACAGCACTTTTCTTAGGGTCATCTTTGATGTTGAAATAAACAGTCAATGTAATGGTTGTTTGTCCACCATTTAATTCGGTTTGATCACATGCTGCTAAATAATATGGGTTCCAATCACCAGCAAGCGTAATAAATTCATTGTCACGTTCTGCATCCAACATATAGATATCTGGAAATCCTATTTTGTCCAAAATCTTGTTATCTTCTTCAGAAATCCATCTTTGTGTCACTTCAACGATTTTTGAAATCTTGTAAGGATCACCTTTATCAACAGAAAAAACCTTTTTCGACATGTAACCCGCATGCTTGAAGAAATTTCTAACTGCAATTAAATATGATTCTTGACAGCTAAAATGTTCAGATTTTGTCAATTTCATATCTCCATTCGGTAATTCCGATAATTCATAAGGGATTTTTCCAAATTCTCTTAATTCATCATCCAATAGCAAATTGCTTTGAAAATCATAAACTGCAGCATAGTTGTTACATACTAGATAAAGTTTTTCATCATCACCGTAAAACACTGGCGTGTATCTTTTATTTTTCCTGATGATTTCCTTTGCAATCGAAAGGAATTTATAGAAAAACGGTTCTTCATCCTTTTTAATGAGCATTTTCATCTCTCCTTTTTTGTTTAATTTGTCATTTTCTTGGTCAAATCTTCATCCTAACGAATGTTTTTAGATAATTGGTAAAGTTAATCATCCTTATAACAAACACTCGCTAGAAATGAAAATTTTGAGTTTTTTATTTTAGACTAGAATTGAATGTCATCTTCCATGATGTTGAAAGGTGGATTTTCATTCATAAAACTGTCTTGTTGTTGATTTTGTGTTGGTTGTTGGTACTGATTTGGATTGTATGTTGATTGTGAATGATATTGTTGTTCTTCATATTTGTCTCTAGGTTTTGTTTCTAAGAACTGAACTGAATCACAAACAACCTCAGTAACATATACACGTTGACCTTGAGCATTGTCATAAGATCTTGAACGAAGTCTTCCTTCAACTCCAACCAATGAACCTTTGGAACAGTACTTTTCAACATTTTCAGCAGCTTTGTTCCAAACTACACATGAAATGTAGTCTGCTTGTTGTTCTTCATCGTTTCTTTTAGGACGATTAATTGCCAAAGTGAAACTTGTAACTGCTGAACCGTTTTGAGTTCTTCTAAGTTCAGGATCACGTGTCATCCTACCAACTAAAACTACTCTGTTTATCATATCTTCTACTTCCCTTGTTATTTTGATTTTGAAGTTTTTGTTCTAATCTTGCCTTTGCTTCTCCCCTGTATGTAAGAACTCCAGCATTTCGTTTTCTAACATGTTCTTCATGTAAGATCTTGATTGATTCTTTATCGTAATTGCATTCTTGAAACTTTTTGGAATATTCTTTAGCATCTTGTGAATTTAAAAATCTAAATGGAAAGTTTCCATAAGCTTCATCCTCAAACTGAATGATTACTGTGTTGGGTGGGATCTTTTTAATTGTGTAATCAGGAACTTCAATGTTAGAAATAATCTCTCCTATACTTGGAGCAAAAGGTTTCTTTTTTGAAAATGCTACAATTGCATTTCTTACCTGTTCATATGAGTACTCCATAAACACATCACACCAGACTTCTATAACTTCTCTATCATTGATATTTAATTGTGTTGATGGATTTAGATTTTTGTAAAATTTCAAAACCTTTTTGATTTCCTTTTTTTCCAAATTTAACTAATCCTTTCACTAAATGGAGGGGCGCTACTATATATAGCAATCTGCAATGTCGTATGCGAAGAATTGTTATCGCTGTGTGTGCACAACACCCCTCTTGTTTTATCTTGTTTTTTCTTGTTTATTTTGTTTATATTGTTTATATATAGAAAGGGGTGCAGGAATTTTTCCTATACCGTATGGGATTTTTTCCTATACCGTATGGGAATTTTTCCTATACCGTATGGGATTTTTTCCTATACCGTATGGGATTTTTTCCTATACTAGTAGCCTCTCCACTTCTTATAATCAAGTACCTTTATAAATGTATTTTGAGGAGTTGTTTTGTAATCTATATAGCCTTTATTTTTTAGGAATTCCATAAATTTCTTTAAGGTTTTATTGTCCCAACTCAAATTTTTTCTCATTTCTATTTGTGTGGTTGTAAAGGTTCCTGCCTCTCCATACTTATCATCAAAATAAGCCTTAAAGAGGCAATAGGAAAACAGAGTCCATGCTTTTGAATTTTTAATAATAGGATCATTCACCAGCTCGTTTGAAAATCCTGTGTACCCTTTCTTTACCTCTTTTTCAGCCATTGATTAAACCTCTTATTCTACATACTTTTCTTGATAATCACTTATATAGATTTCTCTATGATTTCCTTGTGTATCTCCGTAAATCAATCCTTCATCATATAACTTCTTCAATGATGCTTTGAATTTATTTTCACTGATTGGCAAGTCTAGATTTCTAATGTTCAATTCTAGATGCCCATCATTATCACAATTGAACAATAGATAAGTGAAAGTCCATAGAGAATAAGTATCTCTATAGGCTTTCGTGTTTGTAAATGATCGAGGAAGTATAACGTATTCTTCTTGCATCTTGTTACCTCCTACATTGACATTGGGTCAAAGTCATCAACTGGAACTTTTTCAGTTTGTTTTTCCTCATTGATGATATCTTGCATTGTTGGTGCAGTAGTTGCTTCAATTGCTTGAGGCGTTTCTTTTTCAGTAGCAACTCCATCAATGATGTTTTCATCTTCAAAATGAGGATTTAAGTTTTCATCTATTACTGCATTATCTGAAGTGATAGCTTTTTCAATTGCTTCAGTTGATAATAAAGCATGTTTTGATAATAATTGACGAAGCATTGTTTTCTTGGCCATTTCATCAAAGTTCTTATACCAAAAACTTGAATATTGCCATTCAGTTTTAGGATCATATTTTCCAGCTTCATAATCAGCATATGAAACTTTAGGATATTGTCCTGTAGTTGCTTCTTTTGAGAATGCTTGAGAGTATTTGTCAGCATGATTAAGCATCTTTTCTTTTGACCAATATAAACGTTTGATATAACCATTCTTCATTTCAAAGTAAGCCATATATCCTACTACTGGTAGATTTTCTCTTACTTCATCATCCTCAATAAATTCAAATTCAGGCTTGCCAGTTAATTTGTTACGTCCTTTGTATTCCCCTTGTCTAATTTCCATAGCGTCAATATCCACATATTCATTTGATCTGATTGCTAATTGCAAGTAGCCTTTGTACCCGAGCTGGAATTGTGCTTCCTTACATTTTTTCTTTTTATTGTTGTAAGGTACCATATAAAAATATCCAAGTTGAGGGCTAGGCTTAAGATGTAAGCTTTGCCCTAATAATGCTGCACTGATAATTGTTTGTGGATCACATTCAGCCAAGGCAGGATTTGTATTAACTGCACTTGTAATTGATGTAATGAATTCTTGTGAATCTGTTGCACCAACCATTTGATGGATTTTAGTTCTCATGAGATTTGAATTGATTAAATTGTTAAATTTTTTGATACCAGTTGCTACTGGATTTTTAGTTGCTTGTTGTACCATGCTTTGTACTGCCATATTAATTAATCTCCTTTACGTTATATTTATTGATCACTCCTGTTTGAGGATCACTTAATTCTTTTTCAGTTAGCTTCACTTCACCGAAATTGAATGTTGGATTGATGTTCTTAATTACATCCATGTATCTGTTCAACATTTGAAGAGCTGCTAAATCGCCTTCAAATTCAAATGTTTTCTTCCATGTTCTGCCTTGGAACTTTTCAGGCGTTTGCTTGATTTCAGTAACGATATACTTATCATTTACGTTAGCAATCGTTTCATCACCACGCTTGATTGGTGTGTATTTAGGTTGATTTTCAACTGTTTGTGAAGCTTGTTTTTTGACTGCTTCCAACTCTTTTTGGTGTTGAAGTTCAGCTTCTTTTTGTTTCTTTTCAAACTCTTCCTTTTGATGTTGAAGTTCTGCTTCTTTTTGTTGAGCAACCGCTTGTGATTGCTTTTTGATGTTGTCTACTTCATCAGTAATCATTTCGGTTACTTTTGGTAATCCCTCAGTATTCAAAAGAGCTTGATATTTTTCTCTTGAAATGAGTTTTTCATCAACATTTGCGATAAGACATGCATTGGTGATTGTTTTTTCAATCATTTCAAGGTTTAATTTGTCATTCTTTTCTTTTTCCATTAAAGCATTGAATTGTGCTTCAACTTGTTCTTCAAATTTCTTTTTGGACGTTGAAGCGTTAAGCCATTTTTCATCAAAAACGAACTGATCAGCATATTCCTTTGAAATCATCTTTCTAGAAATCAATACTTCTTTTAGTTGATCAATAGCTGCTTGACGTTCTTTTCTAAGAGCTTCTTTTTGTTCCTTCACATACACATCTACATTTTCAGCCACAACACTTGCAGTATCATTTAAAGCTTTAACAACTTTATTTACCTTTGCTTCAAATTCTTGATAAGGCTCAATGTATGCTTTTTTGACTGTTTTTCTTTCATTTTCTAATTTTTTAGCATACGAACGATATAATGGAACCATTCCAGTTTTAGCTTTAACAAAATCTTTGTAGTTCTTTTCATCTACAACCACACCTTTTTTAGCTTCAATTGCTGGAATCAATTTGACAATTTCATCAATATTTGAAACAATCGCTTCATTTGCTGGTCTTTTTTGAACTTCTAATGAAAGGTGCTTTTCATCAATGTCAACGTGTTCTTCAATAACTTCAGCTTTGGCCTCAACGACCTTTTCTTCTTCAGTTGGTCTAAAGAATTCGATGACGCTGACAACTCTATAGCGTTCATCTAACACTTGATTAGCTGGTTGCCAGAAGATTGCATTGTCTTGTTTTAAAATGACAAACGCTTTATTTCCTGGATATGTTAATTTGACTACTGGTTCCCCGTTTACAAGAAAGCAGTTATTGATTGATAAGAAATTGATTACTTTTTCAAATTCTTCTTTGGTTGTAATTTTTACAGCTACCAATTCATTGAGTAGCCCTGATTGAAACTCATTCATTTTTTCCTTCTCCCCTCTACGATAAAAACTTATTTATGAAATACACTTGACCTTTACCTGTTACTTTAGTAGTCAATGTAATTCTTGTACTTCCATCTGGATTAGTAATTGTTCTTTCTTTGACTTCAAACAATCCAAGATCCATTGATTTTTGTGTTGGCTGATTGTAACGTTCACCCTTTTTAATTAGATATCCGTTCTCTCTTAGATACTCAAATAAACGATTTTGACCAATCTCGTATCCGTTTTGTCTGATAAGCTTTGCCAACTGACCAATCAAGATTGATTCATTGCTGGCACTTACTGCATCAGCAAATAGAGCTTTAGGTTTCAATTCTTTATTTTCTTTAATCAAGCCTTGTTTTTCTTCCATCAAAGCTTTTACTTGTTTTCTTGAATACTCAAGTGCTCTATTCATTACAGCTTCAGGACTGTTCCATCTTCTTTCCAATTCCAAGAAGTATTGGCGAACTTCTTTTCCTTTATCACTTCGTTGGATCATTGCAATTTCTTTTGCCATGTCGAGAGTGATTTCATAATCTTGAAGTTCTTGATGAGCTTGGGTGTTAAAAACTTTACGCCCTAAATAATCAATGCTTTCTTGAAATCCATATTGGTTCATACGTTCAAACCAATTTCCAAATCTTTCAGTAACTCCTAAAAACTTATGAAGTTCTCTTGCAGACAATGTAATGCGGTCATTGTCATAATTGACTTTTAATAGTTCATTCATATAGACTCCCCTTTCTTCTTTTAGTTTTTATTAAATAATATTTGGTTTAAATGGGTTACTTGCTTATCGCATAACACCAACAAGCAAATAAACAAATGAATATGATAGTTGTAATTACCAGCTCTACATTTTCATGTTTGGAAATACGCATATCTTTGATAGTTTTATATGCGTTGTTAAGCAAACATGATATTTCAAGTAAAGTAACTGCTATCGATAACAAAGAAATAATAGCTTTCCAAAATAGCATTTCTCTTAGGTCCTTTCTAACTGACTTCTTTTAATTCCTTGTTTCTGTTTTCAAGGAATGGCGGTGGCGTTTTTGTTTTAATCAAGTTCCAGTACCACAATTCAGTTTTAAATAGATATTTAGCATCTAGTACCAAATCATCATAATGTAGATAAACAACTCTTGTTTCTTGTTTTCCTGCACCGTTGTTAGCCCAAGGAATATCAAGAATTGCATATAGGACAAAATGTCTTAATCCCGTTGTAATCATGTAATGCAGAACTTGGAAGTAGTAGCATATTGGAATATGATCATTAGTCCACTCTTTGAGCATTGCTCCGTTTTGAATGGTTGTTGATTTTATCTCCAATCCCCATTTTTCTTTGGTTGCAATTTCAATCATTGCCCCATCAAGATTTGCTCTAAGAAATGGATACTTCTTATTTGAAAGACTGATATCTTTCGTATCAATCAATTCAAACTTGTTTTTATAAAGGACACCGAACAATTCAATGAGGATAGGTTCCAATGCATTTCCTTTTTCGATTGCTTCACTCGTTTGAAATACAGGCTTTTTAACACCTGTCTTTTCCTCCCACAATTCATAAGGTGTTTTGTAATTGTTTACATTCATTGCGATTCCTGCATCAGAACCACCAATTCCTTTTCCTCTTAATTGATGCCAATGTTTTTTGTCTTTGACATAGTCAATGTTGCAGTTAGGAAAAAACTCCTCATAGTTCGTAGTTTCCATTTTCTAGATCCTTTTTAGCACTTGCTAATTCCTGATTGAGATAACCAAGTTGAAGATAATCATCACTGTCTAGATGATCCTTACATTCCATGCAAATGATTGAACTCTCTAAATCAGCAACTCTTTCTTCTAATTCTTTCTTTTTCATCCTCTAAAGCTCCTTTAAATTGTTCTTGGATGTAGTTATCCAATTCATTACTGCAATGCATGAAAGCATTTTTAGCCGGTGTAAACATTCCTTTGACCTTTTCAATGTCAATATTGATTGGAGCCATTTCTAAGAAAAGACTTCCTAAGATGTTCCAATCAGCATCAGCTAATACCGAAAGTGCATCTCCATCTTTCTTGATGCTTAATTCTAATTTAAGTAATGGTATTGCTGGTCTTTCATCTGTTTCCTTTTCAGTTGAACCAATTTGAACAACCTTGACATCTGCACCTGCAGCTTTTGCGGTTTGGATGATGTCTTCTAAATCTTTTTTTGTCATATTCTATTCCTCTCTTTTTATATAGATTTCTACTGTGTACTTTTGCGTTTTTGGACTGTCAACGAAGATATCTATCTTGTTACCCTTAATCACTCCACCGCAATCTTCCGCAAGATATTCATTTCCATTGATTTTTATAATCGAACCATATGGTATGATTGTAGGATCTACCGCTATGGTTCTTCCTTCTTCAGCAATAGCACCAGTAGAAGTTAAACGACCATAAATGTCTTCTCCTGGCCAATAGTATGTAATAACAAACTGGCCAAGACATCTTCAATTTTCAAGTTCAGCTTCTAATTGTTCATTTCTTATAGAAACTTCATCATACAATCTTTGATATTTAGTTCTCTCTGACTTTTCAGCCGATAACTCATTTGAAAGAGAATTGTATTCATCTTTCAATAATTGCATTTGCTTTGATTGTTCATCATATGAACTTTCTAAATCTTTAACTCTTGATAGCATTAGACCAATAGTAACAAGGAATACTACTAATGCTGTTGCTAGAGTAACTGCACCTTTTTTCGATAATTTCATTGCGATTTCTCCTTTGATTGGTTATAATTGTTATTGGTTATTTTGGTTTTTTGATTTAACAGTACTTTTTTAAGTGCTGTTATTTTTTTATCTGAAAATAAAATCCAAGAAATTTCTTAAGCCAATTACACATAACTGACCAGCAGCTAATGCAATGATGATTGTTGTTGCAAGACCTCTTCCAGATAACTTCATAACTACACCTCCTTTTCGTTCACTTCAAACATTGCAATGTATTCACACTTTTTAAGAAACTTTTCCTCATGTGTTGTAAGACCACCTGATAGAAATAAGTTTTTAACTTCTACTTCAAATCTTCCTGATTCATAGCCCAATTCAAAACGATTTCTTGGATAATCTTCTCTTTGAGAAATTCTAAGAATTGCTAGAAATTTTTTATCTATTTCACTCTTGATCATTTCTCTATCCGCACGAATCAGCATTTTTCTATCCCTTCTATCTTTGGCAATCTTATTTGCCAATTCATAGTAGGATTTTTGATACCATTTGAATTCCTTTAACATGTGTACTAAAACCGCAATGACAACAAACAAAATACAGCAGATGATAATTAATGAATTTTTACTCATAAATTTTCTTTTCCTTTCCATTACTAGCCATCAAGGAACCAACCTCTTAAATAAAAACTTGTATGGTATTAGTTTTTTTATGTCTGTAGTTAGTAAATCATCAATGCTATTTTGTTATCGGAGGCCTTTGAGATTGGCTCCTTGATGACCAGTAATCTATTTATTTTTTAATTAAGAACTTTTTTGATACTGTTCTTCGATATAATCATCTAGAACACTTTTAGCAATCAAAGAACCGTTCTTATCTGGAATATGTCTTAGCTTGTTACTTTTGACTAAGTCATACGTTCTGTTAATTCCAATTCCTAAATAGGACGCTGCTTTCTTTACTGAAAACAATGGACCATATAGTTCTCTTGCCATGATTACCTCTCCTTTCCTAAATTCCAAGTAAGATAGAACCTTCAAACCTTTTTCTTAATGAATGTTTTACATAATGAAGTTCTTCATCTTCTAAAGTTTCCATGTTTAGAATTTCTAAAATTTGATTTAGAACACCAACGTAATCATTAATGATTTGTTCTGTTGTTTTTTCTTCTCTTCTTTCTTTGACATTGATGTAAGCTGTTGAACCATTAATAATTCTTTCTAGATATTGTTCTCTTGTTTCATCCATAGTTTTTTTCTCCTTTCTTTAAACTCCAAATGTTTGTATTTAATAGAGTGTCTTTTTAGGAAACTTCATTAAATATCAGTTAAAATATGTTTGTGCTTGATAGAAAATTAACGTTTGCGTTAAGTGTTGGGTAAAATATATAGTTCCTCCATTGGTATTTTTAATACCTGAGAAACCATAAGTAATTCCTTGCCTTCAAAATCTACAATGCCACGTTCCTTTTTAGAATAAGTAACCGTGGAGCATTTAAGCATTTCAGACATCTGTTTTTGCTTGATGTCTAACTCAACACGTCTTGCTTTAATTTTCCTTGTGTTAATTTTTGCATTCATCGTTTCACCTCTCTTTACGTTTGCGTTAACTTTACATTACTATTGTAACTTAACGCAAATTGAAAGTCAATAATAAATTATAATATTTGTTAAGTTTGCTCTAATCTTTTTTACTTTTATTATAAAAAATGTTAATTTTAATATAAGAAAAAGATTGTTTAGGAGGCTTAAAAATGAATTATGATAGACCGGGAGATAGAATAAAAAAATTAATAAAAAAGAATGGACTTTCGCAAAAAGAATTTGTGGAAAAATTTAATGAAAAGTATGGTTATTCAGATTCTGAAGCAACAGTCTCTCAATATGTAAACAATAAGCGAACACCTGAAATTGACAAAATGGTAAAAATTGCAAATTTCTTCAATGTAACACTTGATTACATAATGTGTAGAACTGATGTTGATAGTGATATGTCTATTTACGACAAACCAAAGGAAAATACATCTAAATCAAACATATCTTTCTCTACCCCACAAGAAGCCTTAAGCTTCATTTTAAAACAAGAAATGGTAGCCGATTTTGGTGGGTATGATTTAGAAAATATGTCTGATGATGAAATCATGGAAATGGCAGGTGATATTGCTGATATGTTGAAGATTATATCTAGAAAGCACAAATAATATTAATTAAGGGAGTGTGCTTATGGATGAATATAAACAGTAAAATTAAAATAGAAGCTCTATTTTATGAATTTAAAACATCAAGTGTAAAAGAAATTGCTGATCACTTGGATATATCTATCCAGTATCAAGATTTCAAAGCAAAAACTTTAGATTCAAGACTGATGATTGTTGATTCTAAAGGCTACATATTTGTAAGAAGTGATTTAGATTGTGCGTATGAAAACTTTCTTATAGCACACGAGTTAGGACACTACGTCCTGCATTATGATGAAAACATCAGTTTTAATTTTCTAAGGCGAGTCTATAAAACTCGTTTAGAAAGAGAAGCAAATGAATTTGCTATTAGATTACTGATGTTCGAAGAACTACATAATATAAAAGATATTGAAAATATTGAATTTATTGTAAAAGAAAAAGGAATACCGCTTAAAGTGTGGTATTCGTTGAATGAGAAAATAACGATTGATTAAAGGAGTGATTTATATGAAAGCGTTAAATTCGTTATTTACAGTTATATCAATTTATATTATTGCATTATTTGTTTACAGTTGCATTTTGCAAGGTTTCTTAATTACCGTTACAAAAACAATAGATAAATTATCAAGATGCTTTGAAATTTTTATAATTTTGTTTTTTTTAACAGCATTAGCAATCGTTGTGTTTTCTAAAGACATCAAAACTACTTTTCCTATAACTATAGCAATGTTTTCTTTAGGTGTTGCACTGCTAGCTTATGCTCATAGTGTAAGAAAATACGATTCAAGAAACATAGAATATTACTCTAATAAAGCTGATGAACTTGAATCATTGCATAAAGCAGGAATTATTGATGATGAAACTTATCAGAAGAAACTAGAAACACTAAAAACAAAATTCAAAAAAATAAAATACTGAGGTAATTCGAATGAAGAATAGCTATGATGAAACATTGTTATCAAAAAAATATATAGATATGTATGATTATAATTCTTTTTTTGAAGAGAATTTAGCATCTTTAAAACAACAAATTTCTGATGTTTCAGGTCCTTTGTTAAACGATTATGCCAAACAGTTAGTTGAAGCGTTTAATAATAATTTGGCTAGTTCCGATGATTTTAAACATTTTTCAAATGTGATTGATTCACTTAAAAAATCAAATATCTGTATTTCTTCTGAATATATATCTGAGATATCTAAATCATTCATATCAAATATTGATTTTTCTTCAATTAACGACTCGTTAAGCAAAAACATAGAAATAATTCGATCTATCCTCAATGCTGATGAAACTGATAAATCAAAAATTGATGATATTGATTTTAACATTCCATTTCCAAATGATATATCTGTTGCTGAAATGAAAGCCGAAATAAATGGCGAAGAATATAAAGAACCAAGAATAAAATATTTTATCCCACCTGTTTTATTTGAAATGATGTCTTTTATAAAAGATCCTGTAAAAGCAGCAGAAGTACTCAACCAATTTCTACTATTTGGAAATAAGTCAATGACAACCGAATTAAAGGCCATGATATACCAAAAAATCGGTGGGGAAATTGTATCCTTGATTATTAACGGTATGTTTGTCATAGCTTTTCGTCTTATATTGTTAATTCTTGTAATTTTTCTATATGATAATGTTATTTATAAAAAATTTATTGAATACAAAAATAAATGTAAATAACTAACTTTTATTTTCAATATTCATAATAGCAAATAAGACAAAGCATAAAATAATAACTGTCAAATTACTCGTTTTAATAGCTATATTGAGTAAACAAAAATATATTATAAAAAATTTGGTTTGCTTTCTAAAAATTTGAAGTAATGAAGAAAAAAATGATGCAATTAATTTCATACTTATACCACCCTTCCTTGATATAAGTATAGCTAATATATGGTATCAATTCAAATTATAAAAATATTAAGAAAAGAGGAAAAACAAATGAAAAAATTATTAAGTCTAGTGTTAATTGGAGCTTTAGCTCTATCTCTAACTGCATGTGGAAATAGCAGTTCAAAAGACAATTCATCTTCAAAAGAAACAACTACAACAAAAAAAGAAGAAAAGAAAGAACCTTTAAATTTAACAGGGACTTGGAAATCAGATGAAAATGAGGGCACATGGATGGAAGTCACAATTTCTGATAACGTTATTTCTATCGATTGGGTGACGGATGAAGGAAAAACAAAAGCAACTTATTGGGTTGGTTCATATGATGCTCCTACTACTGCCACTAGTGAATATTCATGGGTATCTAATAATGACCATGAAAAAACTAAAAATGCACTATTAGCTTCAAATGATGATACAAAAGAATTTACATATAAAAATGATATTCTTTCATTTACCGCTTCTATGCAAGGTGTCAGCAAAGTAGTTGAACTAAAGAAACAATAATATGAAAACCAACCACGATAAAAACCTAGATTACATTTATGATAATCATCCTGAAATGTTAGATGATTATATAGATGTCTATGAAAATTCAATATTAGCTGTTGATCATACTGTCAGTCCTGAAGATATGATTGATATAACTGAAATGATTATAGCTTTTGAAAAAGAAAAAGCATTGAAACTTAATTAAATATATTACGCCTGTTTTACACCATAGGCGTTTTATTATACGAAAGGAGACGTGATTTATGTCAAAAGCAAGAAAAATAAAGAAAAAAGATGGTAAATATACATATGAAGTGAATGAAGTTGTTGGTAAAAATGAAAATGGAAATCCTAAAAGGATTTATGCTTATGGTGCTACTTTAAAAGAAGCGAAAGAAAATTTAAAAATCAAGCTTGATGCGTATAATCGAATGGGATATCAGAATCTTCAAAATAAAATGACTGTAAATGAACTGTATGATTACTGGTTGAAAAATGAAGCAATAAACAAATCGTTAAAAGAAAATACAATGCATGGATATACAGGTGTTTACAACAATCATATTAAGCCTTGTTTAGGTCATTTATATTTAAAAGATATAAATGTCATGGTGGTTCAAAACTTTATTACAGAAGCATCTGAACGCCTAACTAAATACATTATGAAAAATGTTCATATCGTTTTAGGACAAATGCTTCGTTTAGCGTTTGATCAAGGATTTATAGCTAATAATCCATATCTCTATATCAGGAAGAAAAAATATAAAAAAGATAAATGTTTAAATTATGAATTGCCAGATGAAGATACCTTGAGGCTAATCCCTACCCTATTCCATGAAACTGATCCAGAATATATTTCTTTCTACATTGCACTCTATACCGGAGCAAGATGTTCTGAAATATTCGGTTTGACATGGGATGATGTTGATTTTGAAAAGCGCACATTAGATATCAATAAGCAAATAAGTGAAATTGGTGGTATTCATGAAATTGCAACAAAAACCCCTACATCGATTAGAAATATTAAAGTTTCTAATGATTTGATAGAAATGTTAAAAAAGTATAAGTCTAATTTGGATAAATTTGCCCTTCTCTACGGTAAAACATTTGGAGGGGGTAAATATGTGTGTAGTGATTCAAAAGGTTATCTAAAGCGACCTAGCTATGTTAGAAGAAATATCCAAAAGAAGCTTAAACCATACAACAAGGAATTTAGATTTCATACATTGAGACACTTCTATGCAACTAAAGCACTAGAAGCTGGAACAAATGTCAAAGCAGTATCAAGAAGACTTGGTCATGCCTCAGTTCAAGTAACCTTAGATAGATATGTAACATTCACTCCTGAAATGGATGATGAAGCAGTAGATATTTTTGATAGTGTAATAAATGATTTCTTTTCAGAGAAAAAAATCAAAAATACATTCCGCAGTAATAGCTGATTACGCAATTATTCCGCAACTTTAAAATAAAGAAGTATAAAAAGGTATAAAGAAATATAAAATAAAATGTCTATGTGGAGAGCAATTTCTCCACATTTTTCTATTAAAATATGAATTTATATAAAAAAGTATGTTTTAACGTGCCTGATACGAAATTGAGCATGGAGAATTACCAACTAGTATGTCTCAATTAACTTCTGGCAGCCATCCTTATTTAAAGGAAAAACAAGCTGTTTGTCCTTCAGGGCTTGCCATAAGAATAAGTGATGGTGAAGCCTATGTTTCAAAATAAAGGATTTACTTTGATTGAAATGTTGTTAGTAATATCTATTATATTAACATTGTCAGTACTTTCGTTCCCTTTTATGAATACAAAAACAATTCATATAACGGATGAATGTGTAAAAAAACAAATAGGAATGATTATTAATCAGGCTAAAAGTAAGGCAATAATTTATCATGAAAAAGTTAGTTTAATTGTATCAGAACAAGAAATATCTTTTATTGATCATCAAAAAAAATACAGAGTAGTTTTACCTAATAATTATTTTTTCAATAATATTAAAGAAATATATTTCAATAAAGATGGCAATATAAATCAAGCAAATCATATTGATCTCATTGCACCCAAAAAGAAATATACCCTTATTTTTCATCTTGGAGCTGGTGATTATGAATTTAAATAAAAAAGGTTTTACTTTGGTTGAAAGTCTTTTTGCTTTTAGTATCTTTACTACTGTTATTATTCTATTAGTGTCTTTATATGTAACAAATTCAAAAACAAACATCAAAGTCAATCAAGAATACGAAACTTATCAGTCAAAGAAACAACAAATAGAATATACACTTAATTTAGATGAAGGAATAGAGACATGTCTAAAAAAGGCTTTACATTAGTAGAAGTATTATTGAGTTTATCTATCACATTACTTATTGTTTTAAACTGTTCATTACTAGTGAAAGTTTTAAAAATTTCTAATCAATCAAAATATATCGATACATCGCTAGAAAATGCAATATTTTCACTTAGTAATGAACTTATAACGGCTAAAAATATAGAATATGGTGATAGTTTAAGTTTTCTCGATGAAAATGACGATTCTCATAAAATAATACTACAAAACAAACGACTCGTTATTACACCTGGACATCATATTTTATATCATGACATTGATTCTGTATATTTTGAAAATACGAATGGATTTATCAAAATAAATTTAATGAGTAATAATAAAGAATATCAATTTATTGTAGGTAGTGATTATGAAAAAAAAGAAGAATAACGGAAATGTTCTACAAATCACCCTTATTTTATTGCTCATGCTTTCTCTTAATATATTTTCATTATGTCATTTGACAATTCTAAATAGTCAAGGTTTTCAATCTATGAAACAAACGAATGATATAAGACTACTTAAAAATATACTTATTGCAAATTATAAATATGAAAATCAAAATAGTATTTTATTAAGTAATTATTTAGAACTTGAAGATTACACAATTTCGTATACTGTTGATGATATGGGAGATTATTTTTTAGTAGAAACAAGATTAAAAAATGATCGATATAAACTCAATATCACGTTTTATCTTGAATTGGATAAAGAAAAAAATGTTATAAAAAAAGTAGAATAAATTGTTATTCTACTGAAGATATGGATTATTTAATTTTTCTTGTATTAAAGTTGTCAATTCACCGTGTCCAGGATATATTTCATAATCATCTTTTATTTCTTTAATTTTTTTTATACTATTTCTTGTGTCTGTTGAAGATGATGTTGGAAAATCAAATCTACCAATTCCATTTTTAAACAAAACATCTCCTGAAAAAATAACATGGTAATTTTTTAAGATGATAAAGCATGAACCAATTGTATGTCCTGGCAAATGTAAAAATTCAAAATGAAAGTCACCAATATCTATATTCTTATCAACAGCTGTTACTTTAGATTTAATTTTTAATTCACCGTAATAGTTAGATAAATTTAATTGATCATTGTAAATCATTTCATAATCATCTTGATGAATATAAACAGGGCAATTATATTTTTCTACTAATTCATCTATAGCTCCAATATGATCAAAGTGACCATGTGTTAATAAGATAGCAGTTAATTGTAAATTATTTTGTGTTAAATAATTTATAAGTAGCTCAGCCTTATCCCCTGGATCAATTAGAATCGAATGATTATTATTTTCTATCAAATAACAATTTGTTGACATTATTCCAAGTACAAATTTTTTAATAATTAATCTTTCCATAAAATATTCTCCAATAAAAAAATAAGCCTAAGCTTATTTTTTTTCTTTGTGTACAGTTTTTTTATTGCATCTAGGGCAATATTTATTTACTTCCATTCTATCTGGATGATTTCTTTTATTTTTAGTGTTGATATAATTTTCTTCTCCACATTCTGTACATTTTAAAATGATATTATCTCTCATGATTACACCTCCGCATCACTAAAACTTTCTTAGATATAATAACATATTAATTAATGAAATACTAGCATTTTTTTAATTTAAACCATATTTTTCTACATATTTATCAACAACTTGATGTGCAATAATTGGTGCAGATGAATCAGCACCCGATGAAGAACGATCTTCTCTAAATGCAATACTAGCAAATGCAACTAATGGTTTACTATCTTCTGTTGCTGAAATATAACCAATTTGTAGATGGTTTGGGTGGTCAACATTTGAATTACCATCATATTTTTCAGCTGTTCCTGTCTTACAATAAACAGCATATGGCTTTTCTGACCAATACGTATGTGATGTTCCATCTGTTCTTGTAACACATGCGCGCATCCCAGCTTTTATTTGTTTAAATGCATCTGCCTGTGAAGAAACATCATCTTGAACATTTGTTTTAAATTTATAAGTTGTGTATCTATTTCCTTCTCCATCACTTTTAAATGATTCAATAAGGAAATGAGGTTGAACTTTTTTACCCATATTAGCAAGGGTACATGTATATTGTGCCAATTGAATTGGAGTATATGTGTCATATTGTCCGATACATGCATCTAATAAATGCCCAGGGGCAGTATCTCTTCCTTTATATCCGTCACTTTCATTTGGAACATCCAATCCAGTTTTAACACCTAAACCTAATTCACCAAAATCCCTTCTGATAGTAGAGAGAGTTTTGACAAAACGATTGAGATCAACATTTAAAGCGCCATGAGGTACATATTCAACACCAGCTAACTTCATAGCAATTCTAAACATATAAACATTTGATGACCAAGCAAGCGCATCTATTTCATTAATATTTCCCATTGTTTTCCATGATTTTTTAGCTTTTGTAGAACCTTTAAACCAAAGCGGCTCATCTACAAAATAAGTATTAGGAACAATGATATTTTCTTTAAATCCTGTATATAATGTACCCGCTTTTGAAGTAGAACCAATTTCTACCGCTTCTAAAAAGTTACCTGTAGAAATATCTTTGACCTCACCAGTTTCTTTGTTAATTTCTTTAGCTGACATAACTAAAATTTCTCCATTATTAGGATTCATCATTACAAAATACATTTTATTGAAATAAGTATTAAAGCTATTACATGTCGTTAATTCATTAGTAATAAGTTCATCAGCAAAAGATTGTAACTCTAAATCAATAGATAAGCGAATGTTATCTCCTTTTTCACCATTAACATTATTTGTGATAATAGGATCACCATTACTATTATATTTAACAGAATATGATGAATTTGATGCTTTTAAAATATCTTCATATTGTTTTTCTAAACCACTTGTACCGACTCGTGAATTACCAGTATACCCCTTTGCAAGTAATTCTGTTTTTAATTCCGTAGGCAATCCTTGTCTTTTAGTTGTTAATTTTCCAACCAACGCGCCAAGTTGACCATCCACCATTGATTGACGAGACCACCCACTACTTATTTGAATACCTTTTAAAATATTTGTATTTTCTCCTATAACACTAGCTTCTTCGACTGTAACCCCTTCTACTAAAGTTACAGAACCTGTTTTACATCGTTTCATTAAATATTCAAAACGTGTTTGTTCTATTTCATCCTGTGTCATATTTTGATATATATATTCTATAGATAATTTAGAAACAATCAAATTGGTTTTTGCCTTAGAATAATCAGCATCATCAGGATTTTCTATTTTTAATTTTTTTAACTCTTTGTCACTTAACAAAGATTCTGCTAATTTTTCATGAGCAATAATAAAATAATCTTTTATATTTCTTTCAGTAATGTTATTAACGTTATTTTTAGAAAAGTCAATTGTAATTTTTTCACTCAAAAATTTTGCAATATACGTAATTTCTTTATCTGTAATTTTCTTAGGTGCATAATAATCAACACAAATAACATTTTGATTACCCATGATTTTTGTATAATTACGATCATAGATTTCTCCACGCGGTGCATCATTTGTATATGTTGTACTTCCATAAGTTTCCAGTTTAACTTCTAATGTATCAGCTTGAGTTAATTGTACATAAGCCAATCTAATAATTAAAATAAAAATTAAAACAAGTGTCACAGCAATTAGTTCAATTAATCTTTTAGATACAATTATATCAGATTTACTATTTTGATATTTCTTTTCTTCATTAAATCCATGAAATCTTACAGTAGCAGTTTTTTTGTTAAAAAACTTTGGCATATTTTTCCTCCTTCCTTGAACAATTATATTATACTTTAGATTATTAGTAAATTTGAATTAATCGATAATATAAATTTATTTAACATATTTAACATATTTAAAATAGCAGCGATTGCTGCTATTTACTCATCATCAACTGATAATATTGCCATGAAAGCTTCTTGTGGAATTTCAACACTTCCAACTGCCTTCATTCTCTTTTTACCTTCCTTTTGTTTTTCTAGAAGTTTCTTTTTACGCGAAATATCTCCACCATAACATTTAGCAAGGACGTTTTTACGCATTGCCTTAATTGTAGTTCTTGCAATGATTTTACCTTGTAATGCTGCTTGTACAGGAACTTCAAACATTTGTTTTGGAATAATTTCTTTTAATTTTTCACAAATTACTTTCCCTCTTGAATAAGCAAAATCTTTATGAACAATAGATGATAAAGCATCTACAACATCACCATTTAATAAAATATCCATTTTTTGTAATTTACTTTCTCGATATCCTATTAATTCATAATCAAATGAGGCGTATCCCTTTGTACTAGATTTCAATTTATCAAAGAAATCATAAACAATTTCTGATAAAGGAATATTATAAATAATATTACGACGTGTTTCATCAATATAATCTATATCAACATATTCTCCTCGTTTTGATTGACATAGTTCCATGATAGATCCAATATACTCATTTGGAGTCATAATTGAAGCTTTTACATAAGGTTCTTCAATATAATTTATTACTTGTGGAGATGGCATCATTGCAGGATTGTCAATTTCAACCATTGTTTTATCTGTTAAAAATACTTTATAAATAACAGATGGTGCAGTAGCAATAAGTTCTAAATCAAACTCTCTTTCTAATCTTTCTTGAATAACATCCATGTGTAATAATCCTAAAAAACCGCATCTAAAACCAAATCCTAATGCTTGCGATGTTTCTGGTTCAAAGACAAGAGACGAATCACTAAGTTGTATTTTTTCCAATGCTTCTCGTAAATTTTTATACTTAGAATTATCAACTGGATATAATCCACAATAAACCATAGGATTTAACTTTCTATACCCTGGCAATTGATCATGACTTTCATTTTCTAAAGTTGTTATTGTATCCCCTACATGAACATTTTGAATAGATTTAATAGAAGCTGATATCCATCCAACTTCCCCACAAACTAATTTATCTTTTTTAACTTCCGCAGGAGTTCTTACACCTAATTCAGTTACTTCGTAAGTAGCTCCTGTAGCCATAAATTTAATTGTATCTCCAACCTTTATAGATCCTTCTTTAATTCTAACGAATACAACAACACCTCTATAGCTATCATAAAATGAATCAAAAATAAGTGCTTGAGTAGGATGATTAATATTCCCACTTGGTGCAGGAACCTCTTTAACAATCATCTCTAACACATCTTCAACGTTTAAGCCACTTTTAGCCGAGATACGAGGTGCATGGTCTGCAGGTAATCCAATAACATCTTCGATTTCTTGAATAACATGTTCAGGGTTTGCACTAGGTAAATCCACCTTATTTATAACTGGTAAAATTTCCAAATCATTATCTAAAGCCAAATAGACATTTGCCAATGTTTGTGCTTCCACACCTTGTGCTGCATCTACAACTAACACTGCTCCTTCACATGCAGCTAATGAACGAGATACTTCATAAGTAAAATCGACATGACCAGGAGTATCAATAAGGTGTAAAAGATAGGTATTCCCATCTTTTGCTTTGTATTGAAGTTGAACAGCATTTAATTTGATTGTAATGCCTCTTTCACGTTCTAACTCCATGCTGTCTAATAGTTGAGCCTTCATCTCTCTATTTGAAACCGCACCGGTCATTTCTAAAATACGATCCGCTAAAGTACTTTTCCCATGATCAATATGCGCTATGATTGAAAAATTTCTTATTTTATCTTGATTAATTGTCATTTATTTTCACCGACTTTCAATAATAGATTTTATCAAAAAACAATATAAATGACAATTTATTTATTTAAAAATATTTGTTTAAAATTTCAATGAGTTCTCCATATATAATCACTTCTTTAAAATCATAATTAGCCATTGTAAATTTATTAGCTATTAAACGCCCTCTAACAGCAATGATCATTCCAATTTGAGCAACATCAGACATCATGTCTTCTAGTCCCTTCCACAAAGCAATAGAAAAAACATCAAATTTTTCTTTTCCTATCTCCTCAGGAAATGGCCTTTTAACCTCAATGTCAATAAAAGCCATGTTTTCAACATGATATACATTTTTTACTATTTTTCCTACTAAAGAAATTGAATTTAACATAAATGTTCCTCCTTAGTATTATCATAGTTCTTATAAAAAAATAATCATGCTAAATCGACTAAAAGGTCTATTTAAACGACTAAAAAATAAATAAAAAACATTAATATTTATATCCTAAAATATATTTATTAATGTTTTATTACTCTATACTTTATTGATTAGGGTCATTATTTTCAATAACAACAAAGGCAACTGCATAATGATTTTCATGAGAAATAGAAACATGACAAGGCTCATCTTTAATATAGGGTTTACCATTTTTATCATTTAAACAGCATATCTCCTTAAATGATTTATAACCTGCTGCTTTTACAAATGCCTCTTTGACTGCAAATCTACCACCCACAAATTCTCTTTTTGCTTTATCGTTACCTTTTGATAAATACAAAGAAAATTCATCTACATGTAAAATTTTCTTTGCAAGTTGATCCAAATGATTTAATCTTCTTAAATCACAAATATCTACACCAATTCCTTTAATCATCACTAATCCTTAAATTTCTTTTCATACAGACTCATCAATTCATCCAAAGACATATTGTCATCAATTTCGTCAATTAAAGAATTTTGTTCCTCTGATTTTTTTTGACCAAAATCAAGTTTAAACTCCCCTGTTCGTTCCTCGATAATTTTAAGTTGATCTTGTTCTTCTTCAACAATTTTAGCAATATTTCTTAAATTATCTTCAACTGTTGGAAGCTTTTCTTCTTCAACGATTTCGGGTTCTATTGTTTTTTCAGCATCAGTATTTGTTTCATCTTGAAAATCTTTTGAATCTTCAACAGCAGTAAGAACAGCTTCACTATCTGTTTCTTCTTTTTCTTCAAAATTACCATAATACGGAGATATTACTTGAACAAGTGAATTATCTTTTTTCTTTGGCTTTTTTACTGAATTTTTCTTAACTGTTCTAACTGTTTCTTTTTTTTCTTCATGCATTCCAAACATTGGAGAAATGATATCCATCATTTCATAATTTTTCTTAACTTCGGTTTCTTCTTTCTTTGCTACTTTTTTTTCAACCTTTTTAACATTTTTGGAAGTAGTTTCTTTTGGTACTTGTTGACCTTCACTTTTTTTAGTAACTTCTTCTTTTTTAAATTCTTCGTCATAAATAAGTGGTTTAGAAAACTTTTCATTTCTTCTTTGTTCAACAATTGGGTCTACAGTTTCAAAAATATCATCATCGTTTGATTTTTTAAAAAAATGTTTAAACATAATAACTCCTTCCTTCAATACATTTTATTTTATTGATTGTATAAATGTTTCTATTTCTTCTTGCGTTTTTCTTAATTTACTTACAAAGCGACCTGTCTCTTGTCCATTTTCATAGCTGACAAAAGAAGGTATTCCTAAAATATCCAAATCTTGACATAAATCAATAAAATGATCTCTATTAATACTATAAAATGTAAAATTTGGATATTTTTTTACAACATTACCTATAAAAGGTTTGATAAACATACAATCAGGACACCAAGAAGCTGAAAATAAGATGATTGATTTTGTTTGAATAGCCTTTTCATATTCTTCTAATGAGTTTATTTCAATTAATTGATCCATTTTTTTACTCCTTACAATCACTAATAATCATTTTATAAATAGGTCCATTTATTGAAAATTTTCTTTCATATTCTGTCATAATATTATCATTTGCTTCTGGAGAATTATGTAAATCTAAAGAAACATAATCTAAATGATAATTGTTTTCTGTTACTGACTGTAATGAATATTCAAATAAACCTCGATTATCTGTTTTAAATTCAATAACACCATCTTTTTTCAATAATCGACGATAAACATCTAAAAACGCTGAAGACGTTAAACGTCTTTTTGCATGTCTTTTTTTTGGCCAAGGATCACTAAAGTTTAAAAATAAATGATCAATTTCACCATTTTCAAAAACATTTTCTAATTCAATTGCATCAAAATGCATCAATTTTAAATTAGGCAATGATTGATTTTTATTAATTTTATTAATTGCTGCGGCTAAGACACTTGGAAATTTTTCAATCCCTATGTAATTGTTTTCTGGATGTTTTAAAGCATTTTGATAAATAAAATCGCCTTTCCCCATTCCAATTTCTATATATAATGGCTGATTTATTTCAAATATATCATGATAATGACCTTTATGTTCTTCAGGTTTTAAGATAACTAAATCAGCATTCTCTTCCATAATTTCATAAGCTTTTGGGTTGTTTCTTAATCTCACAAAAAATCCTCCTTATTTTTTATACAAATAGTATCACAAATCATTCATTAAGTCGACTAATTCATCTTCGGATAATTCTCTAAATTTTCCAATTTGTAAAGAAGTATCTAATTTTAAATTCTTCATCTGTAACCTTTTTAAATAAGTTACTTTTTTACCGACGCTTTCTACCATTTTTTTCACTTGATGAAACTTTCCTTCAAAAATTTCAATTAATACTTCAGATGTATTATCTTCAGTTTTTATAATGGATAAATTTGAATTTTGACATCTATAATGATCAATAGTAATTCCTTCTTTAAACTTTAAAATATCATTTTCATCCATTATTCCTTCGACACATGCATAGTACAATTTAGAATGATGTCGACTAGGTGCTAATAACTTATGTGCAAAATCTCCATCATTTGTTAGTAATAATAAACCCTCCGTATCCAAATCTAACCTTCCTACTGGAAATAAATCATACTGTTCATAACCATAAATCAAATCAACAACTGTAGGATGAACATTATCTTTTGTAGCAGAAACATAACCAGCAGGTTTATTAAGCATAATATAGACATATGGTTTATATGTAATAAGCTCACCATCAAAGATAATTTTATCTGTTTCATAATCTACTTTAAAATCATCCTTTTTTATAATACTTCCATTAACAGTAACAAAACCTTTTCTAATATAATTTTTTACTTCTTTTCTAGTTCCAATACCATAATGAGCTAATAATTTATCAAGTCGCATTACCATGTAAAATAATATACCTTTCTATTTGTTTATCCTCTGTGTTATATGTTAAATAGAGCTTAACATCAAATTTGTTTTTTGATGTTGTTCCTGATAAATTGATGCCTTTATAATAACCATTCTTCTTATCAATATAATTAGGCTTTAATGAAAAAGTATCCTTTTCTAATAAACCAATACTCGGAATATTTTTATCCTTTTTATCAATAAATGCGATTGCTTTAATATTTTTCATTTCAATAACAGGATTATTAATGATAATATCATACCGTATTTTTTTATTTGATATTTTATTAGTAATTAATTGAATTGAACAATCATCACAGCTTTCATCAAATGAAGTAGACTTTTTTAAACGATTATAATAACTAACATATTCATTATATTGTTTTTTTGAATAAGATGTTGTATTTTTTTGACTTGAACAACCTAATAAAATAAATAAAGATAAAAAAATAATTAATCTATTTTTCATATAATCACCTTTTATATTATAACATAGAGACAATAAAAAAAAATTAAAATAGGAAATAATCCTATTTTAATTTAAAAGTTCCGCACTCTGTTTCTTGCTCATCACATGGTGAACTACAATTACATTTTGAAACTTTAATCTCATTGGCTAAACATTTATTATTAGAATCATGATATGCACATGTCGTAACTGAACATCTTACATCTTTTGCCATATGTTTCACCTCCGTTAATTATTTTGACCAATAATATAAAATCTATGCAAAAATAAAAGTCCTTTTATTTAGGACCTTTATCATCATATTCAATTAAACAACTAAAAGAGTATTCTAATTCAGATGAAAAACACATTGCAACACAATAATGCATCCGTATTATATGATATCCCAGTTTAAGAAAATCATTAATTTCATCTTGTAAGTCTAATTCATGAGTACATTCTATAAGTTTAACTTTCATAAACAAAGTATAATCTACAAAAGTTAAAAAAATTGTCATTATTGGTTAATTTCTACAGCAAATTCAACTTCAAAATTTTTACCAACAGGTAATTCAACACAACTTTCTTTTTCTTTAAATTCACCATTAAAATCAGTATAGTCAGCATGTCCAACCCATGGTTCAATAGCAATTAATCCACCAACATGTTTTGCGGCCCAAAGTCCAACATGATCAAAACCATTCATATGAAAAACAATTGATTTATCATGATTTAATGATTTAAGAGCAATATTTTCTGATTTAAACTTTTTAATAACAATTGCATCTGTATTAAAAAGCTCTTGTCTAACAAAAAATCTTTTTTCATTATCAAAGAAAGGTTTTTCAACTCTGGACATACCTCTTTTTTCAACATCAATTATTTTTCGATTGCATGTTTCGTTTTCTGAAAATTCTAAATAATAATCATTGCTTGATTCATTTTCCATAAATGGACAAGCAAAAGCAGGATGTCCTCCAACTTGGAAATAAATAGGTTGATGATCCGTATTTTTGACTTCAATATGACATGTTAATTTATTTTCAACAAGTCTATATGTGACATTTAATTCAAATAAGAAAGGATATTGTTTTATAATTTCATCATTAGATTTTAATGAGAATATTACTTCAGTATCACTAACTTGGTTTGTTTCAAATTCATTGTGTCTTGCAAAACCATGTTGTGTCATATGATACTCTTTACCATTAATCACACATGTATCATTTTTTAATGCTCCAACAATTGGAAATAAAATAGGTGCACTGTTTGCCCATTGAGATGCATCTCTTCTCCACATATAATTCAATTGATCTTTTTTTCCTTTAATTGAAATAATTTCTGCTCCTTTTGGATGTAAAGAAACAGTTAATAAATCATTAGATAATTCTACCATAATAATCCTCCTCGTATCAGTATTTTCATTATATCATAAAATAAATTCTAAAAAAAAGAAAAAGATTATATCTAATCTTTTTCATGTAATGAATTAATAATACTTTCAATTTTATTTCCATATTCTAAAGAAGTATCTAAAACAAAATGTAATTCAGGGCACTTTCTTACTTTTAATTTTTTAGCAAGTAAATTACGAATGAATCCTTTAGATCTTTCTAATGCTTCCATTCCTTTTTCTTGATTATAATTTTTTCCTAAAAAAGTAACATACACTTTAGAAATAGATAAATCATTTGTTGTTTCAACAGCGGTAATTGTACACATACGTAAATCTCTATCACGTACTTCATTTTGTAAAATCAAAGAAACTTCTCTTAAAATTTGAGTATTTATTCTATCTGTTTTTAATGACATAAGACTCAACTCCTATTTCTTTTCTACTTCTTCCATAACATAACCTTCAATGATGTCGCCTTCTTTAATATCATTATAGTTTTCAATGTTTAAACCACATTCAAAACCAGCATTGACTTCTTTAACATCATCTTTAAAACGTCTAAGTGAAGCAAGTTTTCCTTCGTATACAACAATACCATCACGAATCAAACGAATACCACAGTTTCTTTTAATTGAACCATCGGTAACATAACATCCTGCGATATTTCCTACTTTACTTGCTTTAATAACTTGTCTAATTTCTGCTTGACCAGTAATTACTTCATGGTATTCTGGTGCTAACATACCTTTCATTGCAGTTTCAATTTCTTCAACCATTTTATAAATAACATTATGAAGACGAATTTCAACATTTTCTTCTTCTGCCTTATTTCTAACTTTTGCATCTGGTCTTACATTAAAACCATAAATAATTGCTTGAGAGGCACTTGCTAAAATAACATCAGATTCAGAAATTGCACCAACAGTTGAACGAATAACGTTAACACGCACACCATCTACATCGATTTTTTCTAATGAAGCTTTTACAGCTTCTGCAGTTCCTTGTACATCCGCTTTAACAATAATATTTAAATCAATAATTTGACCTTCTTTAATTTGAGAATACAAATCATCAAGAGATAAAGCAGCTCCAGAATTACGATCTTTTTCAATTTTAGCTTTCATACGTGTTTCACCAACACTACGTGCTTGTTTTTCAGTTTCGAAAACCATAAATTTATCACCGGCAACAGGAACTTCATTTAAACCTGTAATTTCTACTGGTGTACCTGGTAATGCTTCTTTAATAACACGTCCTTTATCGTCTAACATTTGTCTTACTCTACCATAAGCAGCACCAACAACGATTGGATCACTTGCACGTAAAGTTCCGTTTTCAACCAATAATGTTGCAACAGCTCCTCTACCTTTATCAAGTTTACCCTCAACAACACTACCATATGCATAACGATTAGGATTTGCTTTTAAATCAGCTAATTCAGCAACAACCGTTAATGTTTCTAATAACTCTTCAATACCAATTTTCTTTTTAGCAGAGATTTCACAATAAACAGTATCTCCACCCCATTCTTCAGGTAATAATCCTTCTTCAGCCATTTCAGCTTTGATTCTTTCAGGATCAGCACCTTCTTTATCAATCTTATTAATTGCAACAACGATAGGAACTCCTGCAGCTTTTGCATGGTCAATAGCTTCTTTTGTTTGAGGCATCACACCGTCATCAGCAGCAACAACGATAATAACAATATCAGTCACTTGTGCTCCACGTGCTCTCATTGCTGTAAAAGCTTCATGACCTGGTGTATCTAAAAATGTAACTTTTTTACCGTTTACTTCTACTTGATAAGCACCAATATGTTGAGTAATACCACCAAATTCACCATCAACAACTGCAGATTTTCTAATAGTATCTAGTAATGTTGTTTTTCCATGATCAACATGTCCCATAATTGTTACAACTGGACATCTTGGTTGTAAATCAGCTTCATCATCTACAACTTCAATATTTTCAAAATTAACTTCATCTACTGGAACATGTTTTTCACATTCACAACCATATTCTAAACAAATTAATTCAACTTGTTCATCATTTAATGATGAATTGATTGTTACCATAGTTCCTAATAAAAATAATACTTTTATAACATTAGCAGGTGTTTGTCCTAGCTTTTCAGCTAGTTCACCAACTGTAATTCCTTCTTCATAGGAAATCACACCATCTTTTATTACTGATGTTTCTTTCTTTGCAGGAAAGTTTGATTGTAATTGTTTCTTCTTTTGAGAACCTTTTTTCTTTTTAAATTGTTTTGCCATAAAATCAACCTCCTATCAATTCTTTTATTTTTTTCGCAAACCCTTGATTTATAATACCTAATGCAACGCGATTATTTTTTCCAACTGCTTTTGAAATGGTTTCAATATTTTCATCAACAATGAAATAATCAACATGATAAAAATGACATTTATCAGTAATTTTTTTCTTAGTATTAGCACTAGCATCATTTGCAATAACAACAAGTTTTGTTTCATTTGCAGCGATACTTTTTATCAAAGTTTCTCCTGAAACAATTCCCTTTGCAACATTAGCAAGCCCTAATAAATTTAAATATTTTTTATTCATCACAATATTTTTTTAACTCCTCAAAAATTTCATCAGGAATTTCTACTTGTAAAGAACGAGATAAAACTTTTTTCTTTTTAGCAATTTCGATTGCTTCTAAGCTTCTTTTTAAATAAGCACCTCGTCCATTCATTTTACCAGTAGCATCTACAAATACTTGACCTTCTTTATTTCTTACAACACGAATTAACTCTTTTTTAGGTAATTGTTCATTTGTTGCAAGACATTTTCTAAGTGGAATTTTTCTCATTCTATCTCATCCTAATCTTCATCATAATATTTGTCATATTCGTCATAGTCGATATCTTCATCATATTTACTGTATTCATCATCTTCATAATCATCAAAATCTTCATAATCTTCTACATCAGATTCTGAAGTGACTTCTTCAACTTCATTTTCGATATTTTCTTTTTCTTCAACAACAGTTTCTTTTTCTTCTTGGTTATCTAGCATTTCTTGAGCAAATTCATCTTGGAATGTTTCATCAACAGGTAATTCTTCTTTTTGTTGAATTTGTTCCATTAACCCTAATTCAGTTGCTTCAGATAATGATTTAATATCAATTTTCCATCCAGTAAGTCTTACTGCTAAACGAGCATTTTGACCACGTTTACCAATAGCTAAAGATAATTGATCATCAGGTACAATAACTAACGCACTGTGTTTTTCTTCATCAACAGAAACAGTTAACACATCTGAAGGTGATAATGCATGTGAAATATATACAACTGGGTCACTTGACCATTCAACGATATCAATCATTTCACCATGTAATTCATCAACAACGTTTTTAACTCTTGAACCCTTAGGTCCAACGCAAGAACCAATAGGATCTAATCCTTCAACTGCAGTGTATACAGCAATTTTACTTCTTTCACCAGGTTCACGAGAAACAGATTTAATTTCAACTGTACCATCATAAACTTCAGGAACTTCTAATTCAAATAATCTTCTTACAAATTGTGGTTCCGTTCTGCTTACAACGATATGTGTTCCTTTAGTTCCACGATCAACGTCACTTACATATACTTTGACATGTTGTCCTTCATGTAATGTTTCTCCAGGGATTTGTTGATTTAGTCCTAAAAATGCTCCAGTTTTTCCAATATTGATAATAGCAAATTTAGGTTCAACACGATCAACAATACCTGTAATGATATCATCTTTTTTATCAGCAAATTCATTATATAATGTTTCTTTTTCAGTTTCGCGTATTTTTTGTCTGAAAAGTTGTTTTGTTTGAATTGCTGCTAAACGACCAATATGATCTACATCTGCTTCAGTTTCTACAATATCACCCACTTGATAATTTGGGTTGATATCATGTGCTTCATCTAAAGATACTTCTAAATCTTCATCTTCTAAATCATCAACAACTGTTCTAATTTCAAATAATCTAATTTTTCCAGTTTTTTCATTAATTTCTACACGTACATTTGCTTCTGGAACCATATAATTTTTTTTATAAGCTTTTGCAATTGATTCCTTTAACATTTCTAAAAACACGTCTTTTTCAATACCTTTTTCTTCACATAAAGCATTTAAGGCGCTCATAAATTTTCTGTTACTAGCCACTTTTATTTCCTCCTAAAATTTTACAGCTAATCGTATAAATTGAATGTTCTCATAATTGACAACAATTTTTTTCTTTATATTTTTTACAAGATATTCAAATTCTAATTCTTGATTATCAACAGATTTTAAATATCCTTCAACTTCATATAATCCGGCTTTAGGATTTTTAAATTTTGCATAAACATATTCACCAACAGATTTTTGAACTTGTTCAAAAGTTTTTAATGGTTTTTCAATTCCAGGTGAAGAGACTTCTAAAATGTATTCATCTTTAATTGGATCAGTTTCGTCAAGTTTATCACTAATTAACTCACTTACCGCAACACATGTATCCATATCTAGATACCCTTCATTTTTTTCGATATAAATACGTAAATACATTTCATTATTATCTTTTACATATTCAATATCATCTAAATAACAATCATTTTGTTCGATCAAAGGTAAGACCATTTCTTTAATACTTTCCAATAACTCCATTTTTTCACCCCATTCAATAATAAAGAGTGGGTTCCCCCACTCGTTTCTCTTTATGAAACTATAAGTAATATAGCACATTTTTCATTTATAATCAAGTCACTAGAAAAGTGATAATTGATTTTCTTCTTGCATACCATCAAAAACACCCATTTTTGTTAGTTGTTTAATATGCGAATTGTTCAATTTAGTCCTTTTAATCACGTCTTCTTTAGATAAGAAAGAACCATGTTTACGTGCCTCAATAACAGTATTAGCTACCGATTCACCTAATGAATCAACTGAACTAAACGGTGGAAGTAAGCCACTTGGATCATCTGGATCTAAAATGAATTTATTGGCATCAGACTTTTCTAAGTTTAAAGGACTAAAATGGAATCCTCGATCAATCATTTCTAACGCAATTTCAAACACATCCCACAATCCTTCATCCTTATTTGAAGATTGTCTGTTTTCCCTTAACATTTCAATTTCTTTTCTTCTTGAAAGAATAGCATCTTTACCAGCAACTAATGTTTCAATATCAAAAAAATCACATCTTGTGGAAAAATATACTGCATAATATTCTCTTGGATAATATAATTTCCACCAAGCTACACGAATAGCTGATAAAACATAGGCTACCGCATGGGCTTTAGGGAACATGTATTTAATTTTCTTACATGAATCAATATACCATTGAGGAACATTGTATTCTTTCATTAATTCTTCGTATTTCTTTTCTGGGAAAACTGCAGGTGATTTTCCTTTACGAACACATTCCATGATGTCAAAAGCATCTTTATTAGGAAGGCCTTTTTCAATCAAATAAACCATAATATCATCACGACATCCAATAACTTCTTTTAAGGTACATGTTCCATTTTTAATCAACGTCTCTGCATTACCTAAATAAACATCTGTTCCATGTGAAAGCCCCGAAATGATTACTAAATCATTAAAAGTTTGTGGTTTTGTCTGATCTAACATACTACGTACAAAGGTTGTACCAAATTCAGGTAATCCTAAAGCACCGCTCTTGCAATTGATATAGGATAAATCAACACCTAAAGCATCACTCGTTGTAAAAAGTGACATAACTTTTGTATCGTTTGTTGGAATTGTTTTAGGATCAACACCTGTTAAATCTTGTAACATACGAATAACGGTTGGATCAACATGTCCTAAAATATCGAATTTCAAAACGTTATCATGAATAGCATGGAAATCAAAGTGAGTCGTACGCCATTCAGCAGATAAATCATCTGCTGGATATTGGTAAGGCGTGAAATCAAAAACATCATAATCTCTAGGAATAACAATAATTCCCCCTGGATGTTGGCCAGTCGTACGTTTAACGCCACCACACCCTCGAGCAATTCTTTCAAGTTCAGCACTACGTACTTCATTATCAATTCCTAATGTTTCAGCATATCCTTTTGCATAACCATAAGCTGTTTTTTCAGCAACTGTAGAAATTGTTCCCGCTCTAAAGACATGATCTTCTCCAAAAATAGTTTTAGTAAATGCATGAGCATTTGCTTGATACGCTCCCGAGAAATTTAAGTCGATATCAGGTACTTTATCCGCATTGAAACCTAAGAAAGTTTCGAACGGGATATTATGTCCTTCACCTTTCATTGGTTTACCACATACAGGGCAAATCTTATCAGGTAAATCATAACCATCAGCAGCAACACCTTCTTCTAAAAATTCACTATGACTACAATGAAGACATAGATAATGTGGTGGTAACGGATTTACTTCTGTAATTCCTGACATTGTTGCAACGAATGAAGATCCTACAGAACCTCTGGAACCTACTAGATAACCATCATCATTTGATTTTTTTACTAGTAAGTGGGAAATATAATAAATAACCCCAAACCCATGTTTAATGATATTACTTAATTCTTTTTCTAATCTTTTTTCCACAATTTCAGGTAGTTTTTCACCATAAAGTCGATGTGCTGTATCATAACAAATCTTTGTTAAATTTTCATCTGCATTATCAATTGTTGGTGTAAATAATTTATCATGAATTGGTCGAATTTCTTCAACCATATCTGCGATTTTGTTTGTATTTGTTACAACATATTCATATACTTCATCCGCTGGTAGATAATCATAACATATTAACATTTCATCTGTTGTTCTTAAATATTGAGATGGTGTAAATGCACGTGGATTTTTTCGGTCACATAAAGGATGAGCACGATGTCCAATCCCAATTTTGGGTTGTGATATAAAAACATCTCGATAAATTTTATCCTTTTCATCTAAAAAATGGACATCTCCAGTAGCTACAATAAGTTTATTTAATTTTTTTGCTGCTGTAATAAGACGTTTTATTGAAATAATTAAATTTTCTTCAGATTCAATTTGTCCACGATCAATTAAATGATAGTAATCTTGAAAAGGTTGTATTTCCACATAATCATAAAATTCTAACAATTGTTCCAACTTTTCATCCGAAGAATTCAAAGCTGCTTCAAAAACATCTGAACGATAACAGCTAGTCCCATATAGCAATCCTTTACGATAATATTCCAATCTTTCTTTTGGAATACGAGAACCATCATGGAAATAAGTTGTATTTGCTTCAGAAACAATTTTAAACATATTTTTTAAACCTTCTTTGTTTAAAGCAAGTGCTGTCATATGATATGGGAAAACGATTTTATAAGCATCGTCTTTTTGTAATTTATTTAAATCAAGCAAATTATAATTTCCACTTTGCATAATAGAATGTAACATCGTTGTAAATACAGCACCTAAAACTTCAGCATCATAATCAGCTCTATGTGCTACATCATCGTCATAATTTACACGATAAACACGACATACATTTCCTAAACGATAAGATTTCATTGGTTTCATAATAGCTCTTGCTAATGCCAAAGAATCAATAACCGGATTAGTTATAGGTTTTTGATTTAACCTCTTTAAACTTTCATTTAAAAAACCAATGTCAAATTTAGCATTGTGAGCCACTAAAATAGCATCACCAAAGAATTCTAATATTTGTGGTAAAAACTCTTTAATTGTTGGTGCATCAGCAACCATTTCATTTGTAATATTTGTAAGTTGAGAAACACGTGTTCCAATCTTTTTACCAGGATTTACAAAACTTTGTAAGCGATCAATCACTTCACCATTTTTAATTTTAACTGCACCAAATTCTGTAATCCCATCATGGATAACAGAAAAACCAGTTGTTTCCAAGTCAAATGATACATATGTGGCATCTTCAATAGACATATCTTTTTCATTAAAAACAATATTAAAATAAGGTTCTATCATATTTAATTCAACACCATAGATCATCTTAATGCCCGCTTTTAAACTAGCTGCTTGAGCTTCAGGAAATGATTGAACGTTTCCATGATCAGTAACTGCAATTGCTTTGTGTCCCCATTTGGCCACTTGATTAATATAATCCGAAACATTGCCTATTCCATCCATTGCTGACATCTTAGAATGTGTATGAAGTTCAACTCTTTTAACTTTCGCAGTGTCTTGCCTTCTTGCTGGTTCTTTAATAACTTCTATTTGACGAGCCATCATAACTGTTTCTCTCGCATAATTATCTAAACGAATTTCTCCTGTTGCTTTGATCCACACTTTACCTTTATCTAGTACTTTAATATCCTCTAAAGTATTAGTTGTATTGTTTTCAAAGCGTTTTACCATAATTGAATCCGTATAGTCAGTGATCCATAATGTTTGAATATGTTTTCCTGCACGTGTTTTGATTAATTCAGTTTTAAAGACATACCCTTGAATCGTACAATTATTTTCCATCGTTTGACTGTTAATTTCAGATAACTTTAAAAAAGTTGCATCACCCTTTGCTTTTCGATAATTATTTTTATAATCTACAGTTGGTTTTACTGGTTCCGATTTTTTTATTTCGGACATATCTATTTTCATTGGTTCATAGCTATCCATTTCTTGTAATAAATGATTTAATTCATCATTATCTTGTTTAACATAAAAACTAAAATCTTTCTCTATTCCAATTTCCACAAAATACTTTTTAATTGTTGATTTTAATTGTTGGAATTGTTCCAATTGTATTTCATTTAACAAACCAATCGATATAGTTTGTTTAATTTCAATATCTTCGATTTTCAACGAAGAAAATAATGGTGAAATTTGTTTTAGTTTTTCAATAATATACCCTAAATAAAGTGAAACATCTTTTGACTCAAAATTAAAATCATCATAACAAATTACAAATTCAGCCGGGTAAGGAAAATCAAGACCATGATCAAGTAAGAGTTGATACTCTGTAAATGGAATCAAATCCTTACTCAATATATAAAATGTATAATGGTTATCATGACGTACAATAACTTTTTTCAATGAAGCATGTAATAAAACATTAACATCTTCGATTACATTCAATTGTTTTAATAGTATTATTAATTTATTCATATTACACCTCAAAAATCTTACCTATTATAACACAAAAAAAGGCTTACGCCCTTTTTTTAGAAAAATTTTCCAATATCATTTATAGTTACAAAAATCATTAGGCCAAAAACAAGAATTAGTCCTGCCATTTGTAAAGCATATTTCATTTTTGTTGGAATTTCTCGACGAATAATTTTTTCAACTAATGCAAATAATACTTGACTACCATCTAGTCCTGGAATAGGAAGTAAATTAAACATTCCAATATTTGTTGATAGTAAAGCAGTCAATGACAACAATGTACTAATTGAACCAGATTGTGTAACTTGTGCAGTCACTGTATAAATTCCTACTGGGCCAGAAAGTTGTGAAACAGTATGTGTTAAATCTGTAATAAGTTTTCCTAATGTTGTAAAAATCAATAATGCATATTCTATAAATTGATTAATTCCTTGTCTTATAGCCTCAATAAAAGTCAATTTTTTAGTAGCCGCTGTTATTCCAATGACATAAGACTTGGATTCACTATTGTACTTTCCTTCAACTGTTTTTTCAATATTTTGATTCCCTCTTTTAAGGGAAATTTGCATTGTAACTGTATCTGTATCTAATTGTAAATTTTCATTAGATAAGACAGATTGAATATCTGAAAATGACGCAATGATATGTTCTTCACCATTAATTGTGATTTTATTAATGGTGTCTCCAGCTTGAACTCCAGCATTATAAGCACCATTGTTTTTAACAACACTTCCAATTTCAGAAGTATTTGTTTGTACTTCAACAAACGAATAAATACCAATTAATAAAACAAGGGCAAGTACAAAATTCATAAAAACACCAGCTAACATAATAATGCATTTTTTCCATGTTTTAATTCCTTTTAGAGTTCTTTCATAAGGAACATCTTTCATTAATTCGCTGTCTTCTTGATCAGCTTCACCTGCCATTGCAACATAACCACCAATAGGAAGTGCACGAATTTGATAATCTGTTTCTCCTTTTTTCTTAGAAAAAAGTTTAGGACCCATTCCAATAGAAAATTCAGCACAATAAACACCAAATAATTTAGCAGTTAGAAAATGTCCTAATTCATGGATTAATACAATAGCTCCTAGTATTACAAAAAAGACAAGAATATTTATAATCGTCTGCATGTTTCATTTATCTCCTTTAAAACAAAATCTCTCGCCCATTGATCAATATCTAATAATTGATCAATAGTTGGATCTTCAATCAACTCATGAGCATTCATAGCTTTTTCAACTAATTCCTCTATTTGTAAAAATTCAATTTTTCCTTCTCTAAACAAAAGATTAGCCATTTCATTTGCACCATTTAAAACACATGGTAAGCTTCCACCTGTTTTTCCAGCGCGATATGCTAAAGAAAGCGCATGAAATCTATTGAAATTTGGCTTTTTAAAAGTAAGCGAACCAAGTTGTGTTAAATCTAATGATTTACCATTAACTAATTTTTTTCTTTGTGGATAAGTTAACGCATACTGAATAGCTAAACGCATATCAGGTGTTCCCATTTGCCCAATGACAGAAGTATCTTCAAACTCTACAGCAGAATGTAAAATACTTTCTGGATGAATCAAGACTTCAATTTGATCATAATCTACATCAAACAACCATTTTGCTTCCATGACCTCTAATCCCTTATTAAATAAAGTAGCACTATCAATCGTAATTTTAGCCCCCATTGACCAGTTAGGATGATTCAACGCTTCTTTAACAGAAACACCTACAAGTTCTTCTCTTGTTTTATCTCTAAAACTTCCGCCACTTGCTGTTAATAAAATACGTTTGATTTTATTCATCTCATTTCCTTGAAGCGATTGGAAAATTGCTGAATGTTCACTATCTACTGGTAATAATTTTACACCATGTTCTTTAACTAATTTTGTAATAATATGTCCTGCAACCACAAGTGTTTCTTTATTAGCTAAAGCAATATCTTTTTTAGATTCAATAGCATGAATTGTTGGTAACAAACCTGCAAACCCTACAATTGCATTTAATACAATATCAACTTGATCAATTGTTGCAATTTCATCTAAACCAGCACTACCAAATACAAAACGAATATGTGGATATTTTTCTTGAAGATAGTTACAATCCTTTTCATCGATAACACAAACAACTTGTGGATTGATTTTTTGAATTGTTGTTTCAAGTAATACAATATTTTTGCCCGCAGACATTGCAACAACATTAAATTCATCTTGATGATGCAAGCAAACATCAACAGTTTGTTGACCAATAGAACCTGTAACACCTAAAATCGTAATATTTTTCATTATCTATAACCCCACAATCATTAAAAAGAAACTAAAAATCAATACATTAAAAGTTAAACTATCAATACGATCTAAAATTCCGCCATGTCCTGGTAATAATTTTGAATAATCTTTAACTTCAAAATATCTTTTAATGGCACTAAAAATCAAATCTCCTATTTGACTTGTCATTGTCATTACAATAATTGCTGGTACAATAATCCAATGATGTGCCAATATTCCTGTAAAATATGCAAAAACCAATCCTAAAACACTTCCTAGAACAATTCCACCAATTGACCCTTCAATTGTTTTTTTAGGAGATAATCTTGGAACCAACTTATGTTTACCAAAAGCCATACCAGCAAAATAAGCTCCTGTATCACTACCAAAAGTTGCAATTGCTAATAACAATAAATATTCCCAACCATAGTCAACTCTTAAAACAAGTAACGCATGTAATCCAGAACAAACAAGAACACCCATCGTAAAAACATAAGCACTTCTTTCAATATTACATTTATCATCAAAAATCATACATGCTAAAATAACCGCTAAATAAACCAAAATAGAATAGCTAGAAATAAGTAATTGATTTCTGTTAAATAAAAATCCTGTAACAAAAAATAAACCAACAATGATATACATATACATTCCAATACGTGGTCTAGAACAAATATGTAACATTTCATAAACACTAAGACCCATTGCAACCCCTATAACAATTTTATAAAAAATACCCCCAAAAATGACTGCTGGAACTACAATTGCAATCAAGCACAGTGCAGTAATAATTCTTTCTTTCACTATTTTAAACCTCCATATCTACGATCCCTATTTTGATAAAGCCAAATTGCTTTATGTAATTCTTTTTCATCAAAATCTGGCCAACAAACAGGAGTAAAAATAAACTCTGCATAAGCAAGTTGCCATAACATAAAATTAGATAATCTTTGTTCTCCACTTGTTCTTACCATTAAATCAACATCAGGTAAATTCGCAGACATTAATGTTGAACCAAAATAATTTTCATCAATATCCTCAATATCAAGTTTCCCATCTTTTACATCTTGTGCTATTTTTTTAGTTGAACAAACGATTTCATCTCTACTACCATAAATAAAAGCAAAGCAAAGTTTTAGTCCAGTATTACCCTTTGTTCTTTCTATAGCAGTATTGATAATATCTCTTGTTGCCTTTGGAGCTTTTTCTAAATGCCCAATCATGCAAATTTGAACATTATTTTCAATTAATTCTTTTAAATAAAGTTCAAAAAATTTTTTGGGTAATTTAAATATAAATTGTACTTCTTCTTCAGGACGAGAAAAATTTTCTGTAGAAAAAGCATAAACTGTCATTGCTTTAACACCAAGTCTATTAGCCTCTAAAGCAATCTTACGAATTGTCTTTGTCCCTTCGTTATGGCCATAAGTTCTTGGCATCATTCTCTTTTTAGCCCAGCGTCCATTGCCATCCATAATAAAAGCAATATGTGCTGGTATATTATTCATGTCTAATTCATAGTTTTCAATTTGATCATTCATAGAATAATCCTCCTTAAAGTCATGATTGATTATAACATAAAACCATAAAATAAAAAAGCGCCTAATAAGACGCTTCAATAATTATACAGTCATAATATCTTTTTCTTTTACTTTACCAATTTCATCAACTTCTTTAACAAATTTATCAGTTAATTTTTGAACACGATTTTGACCGTCTTTAATTTCATCTTCACTACCATCGCATTTTTTAATTTCATCATTAGCATCACGACGAATATTTCTTATAGCAACTTTAGCATGTTCAGCGAATTTCCAAACATTTTTTGCATATTCTTTACGTCTTTCTTCTGTTAATGCTGGTACAGTAATACGAATAATTTCTCCATCATTTTGAGGAGTTAAACCTAAATCAGCTTCATAAATTCCATGTTCGATATCTTTTAAAGCAGATTTATCATAAGGTTTAATTACTAATTGTCTACCTTCTACAACAGAAACACCAGCCATTTGATTAATTGGTGTTGGTGATCCGTAATAGTTGACCATTACACGGTCTAACATTGCAGGAGTAGCTCTTCCAGTTCTAACTGTCGCTAAATCTCTTTGGTAAGCTTCGATTGCTTTTTGCATTCTATCACTTGCATCATCTAAAATCATATTTATCATATTATTTTCCTCCAGAGATAGTTGTTCCTATTTTTTGTCCATCACAAGCTTTGGCAATATTACCATCTTCTTGCATATTAAATACACATAAATCAATATCGTTATCTTTACATAATGTAATAGCTGTTTGATCCATTACTTTTAAATCTTTTGCTAAAACATCACTATATGAAATCTGATCAAATTTTACTGCAGATTCATCTAATTTAGGATCAGCAGAATAAACACCATCGACCCCATTTTTAGCCATTAAAATAACATCAGCATTGATTTCAGCGGCTCTTAATGCAGCTGTAGTATCAGTTGTAAAATATGGGCTTCCAGTTCCAGCACCAAAAATAACGATTCTACCTTTTTCTAAATGTCTAACCGCACGTCTTCTAATGTATGGTTCTGCAATTTGTCTCATTTCAATTGCTGAAAGTAAACGTGTTTGAACTCCTAGTTGCTCTAAAGCATTTTGAACAGCTAAACCATTCATTACTGTTGCTAACATTCCCATATAATCAGCAGAAGAACGTTCCATACCCATTTGTGCACCAGTAACACCACGCCAAATATTACCACCACCACAAACGATGGCAATTTCAACACCTAAATCTTTAGCTTCTTTGATTTGTCTTGCAATATCGGCTACAGTATTAGCGTTTATACCAAAATGATCATCACCGGCTAATGCTTCACCACTTAATTTTAATAAAACTCTTTTATATTTCATAAAATGTTCTCCTTTTTTAAAAAAAGGACACACTTGTAGTGTCCTTAAAAATTATTGTTTCATTTGTGCAGCTACTTCTTCAGCAAAGTTTTCTTCTTTCTTTTCGATACCTTCACCAACTTGAAAACGAGCCATTTCTAACACTTTAGCTTTTCCTAAGTATTTAGCAACTGATTCTTTTGGTGTTTTAATGAATTCTTGATCTAATAAACACCATTCAGAGAATACTTTATTTAATTTTCCACGTTTAATACCTTCTAATACTTTTTCAGGTTTGTTAGCTAATTTAGGATCATTAGCCATAATTTCTGTTTGAACTGCATCTTCTCTATCTTTTTCAACTTGTGGAATTTCATCTTGTGAGATATATTTTGGATTGATAGCAGCAACATGCATAGCAATGTCTCTTGCTTTTTCTTCATCACCGTCAGCTAATTTAACGATTGATACCATTTTTCCACCCATATGTGAATAAGCACCAAATACTTCATCATCATTTTTAGTGAAAGTTTTAATTCTTCTTAAAGATAATTTTTCACCAATTTTTCCAGATGCTTCTGCAATTGTAGTTTCTATAGTTTTTCCATCAACTTCAATTGCTTTTGCAGCTTCTAAATCAGCAGGGTTATTTGCAGCAACTGCTTCACATACATTATTTACTAATGCAACGAATTCAGCATTTTTTGCTACGAAGTCAGTTTCAGAGTTAACTTCAACCATAGCAGCTACATTTCCGTTAATAGCGAAAGCAGATAACCCTTCAGCAGCGATTCTATCAGCTTTTTTAGCAGATTTTGCGATTCCTTTTTCTCTTAACCAGTCGAATGATGCTTCGATGTCACCATCACATGCTTCTAATGCTTTTTTACAATCCATCATTCCAGCACCAGTTTTTTCACGTAATTCTTTTACTAATTTTGCACTAATTGCCATTTTCTTTTCCTCCATGAATTTTATTTTATTAAAAAGGGAAAGCTTTGCTTTCCCATCACAACATATTTATGATTTCCAGCCTTGAGATTATTCTTGAGTTGGTCTAGATTCTCTTCTTTGAGCTGGTCTACCAGCTTTATTTCTTGGCCCTCTTCTGTTGTTGTTTTCTACAGAAGATACAGCATCATTCATAGTAACTTCTTTTTCATCTTCATCTTTAACATAAGCAACAGTTAATGGTTCACTTTTAGCTTCACAAATTGCATCTGCCATAGCAGCAACAATTAATTTAACAGCTCTAATAGCATCATCATTTGCTGGGATTACATAATCAACTTCATCAGGATCACAGTTAGTATCAACAATACCAAATACAGGGATTCCTAAGATTCTTGCTTCAGCAACAGCGTTGTGTTCAGCTTTAGGATCTACAACGAATAAAGCACTTGGTAATCTTCTCATTTCTTTAATACCACCTAAGTTCTTTTCTAACTTAGCAGCTTCTTTTTTTAGTAAGATAACTTCTTTTTTAGGTAATAAATCGAAAGTACCATCTTTTTCCATTTTTTCTAATTCAACTAATCTTCTAATTCTTTTTTGGATTGTTTTGAAGTTAGTTAAAGTTCCACCTAACCAACGTGAGTTAACATAGAAACTTCCAGAACGGATTGCTTCTTCTTTAACAGCTTCTTGAGCTTGTTTTTTAGTTCCTACAAATAAAACTTTTCCACCTTTTTCGGCAATTTCATTCATTGCTTTATAAGCTTCATCGATTTTTTTAGATGATTTTTGTAAATCAATAATGTAAATTCCGTTTCTTGATGTAAAAATGTATGGAGCCATTTTAGGATTCCATCTTTTTGTTTGATGTCCGAAATGAACACCTACTTCTAATAATTTTTTCATTGAAATTACTGACATGTGTAATTTCCTCCTTTTCGTTTTTTTCCTCCATTATTTCAAACATTTACCACCATTAGGCACTAGATAAATGAATTCATAATGTGTGTATTTTTTAATACCTGAAACATAATAGCATAAGATTTAAAACAAAACAACCCTTTTTTATGCTTTATTTCGAGGATGTGCCTTTAAATAAACATTTTTCAAATGTTCTTTTGTAACATGAGTATAAATTTGTGTTGTCGAAAGGTTTTCATGACCCAATAATTCCTGTACAGTTCTTATATCTGCTCCCGCATTCAATAAATGCGTGGCAAAGGAATGTCTGAAAGTATGTGGATGTATTTTCTTGGTTGCATCATATTCTCTGCCAATACGCTTTACAATATCCTGTATTCCTCTATTGGTCATTTGTTCTCCTCTTTTATTAACAAAAACATATGGATGATCTTCTGAATTTACAAGTTTTCCCCTTACTTCTTCTATATATTTTAATAACCATTCACTAGCAAATTCATGGAAAGGAACATAACGGTCTTTGTTCCCTTTACCATGAATCAATAAAACTCGATTGTGAAAATCTATACAATCCAAGGTTAAATTTACTACTTCAGAACACCTTAACCCAGAAGCATACATGATTTCTAGCATCGCTTTATTACGAATTCCTAAATCATCTTGTGTATCAATACCATCCAATAAATCCATCATTTCTTCAGGAAACAAAAAATCAGGATTACGCTTTGCGGTTTTAATATTTTCAACAAGAATCATTGGATTATCTTCAGCCAATTCTTCTTTTACTAGATATTTATAAAATGATCTTAAACAACTGATTCGATTATTAATTGAACTCTTTGACAATTTTTTTTCATTTAAATAAGTTAAATATCCTCTTATATTTGTATACTTGACATCGTTAAAGTGAGAAATACTTTCACTTTTTAAAAAATCAATAAATTCATTTAAACTTCGTTGATAAGATTCAACTGTATTGATTGAGTAATGTTTTTGAAATTGAAGATATTTTATAAATTCTTCTTTATCTTGATTATAACTCATTGATAAATTGATCCATTACTTCTATTGCTCTGTTAGCATAAGCTTCTTTTCTTAGTTTCTTTTTAACGCGTACAGGTAAATCTGGTAGAATTCCAAAATTAGCTTTCATTGGTTGGAAATTACTTTCATCACAATGCGTAATATAATATGCAAGTGCCCCCATGATTGTTTCCTGTGGAAAAATAACAGGTTTTTGTTTATTTAAATAACGAACCATGTTCATTCCGGCAACGATTCCACTTTGAGCTGATTCAACATATCCTTCAACTCCTGTCATTTGTCCAGCAAAATAAATTCCAGAATGATTTTTTAAACTGTAATCTTGATTTAAAAATTTTGGAGAACAAATAAACGAATTTCGATGCATGACACCGTATCTTACAAATGTTGCATTTTCTAATCCCGGAATTAAATGAATAATTCTTCTTTGTTCAGGCCATGTAAGATGTGTTTGAAAACCAACAATATTATATAAACTAGCTTGTACGTTATCTTGTCTTAACTGTACGACGGCATATGGTTTTGTGCCATCAGGTTTTGTTAACCCAACCGGTTTCATAGGTCCAAACAATAAAGTTTGTTTTCCTCTTCTTGCCATTTCCTCAAAAGGCATACATCCCTCAAAAAATTTTTCTTCAAAATCTTTTGGTTTAACAACCTCTGCTTTCATTAATTCATCATAAAATACATTAAATTGCTCCTCATTCATTGGACAATTTATATATTCATTTTCTCCTTTGTCATATCTTGATTTATAATAAGCAATATTAAAATCAATACTATCTTTTTCAACAATTGGAGCCGCAGCATCAAAAAAATAAAAATACTCTTCTCCTAATAATTCTTTGATTTTCGTAGACAAAGCATCACTTGTTAAAGGTCCACTTGCAATAATTGTTGGTGCTTGGGAAATTTCTGTAACTTCTTCATGAATCACTTCGATATTTGGATGATTTGTTATAAACTCAGTAACATCCGCAGAAAACTTTTCACGATCCACTGCAAGTGCTCCACCAGCAGGAACACTATTTTTTCTAGCAAATCGAATAATAACACTATCTAGTTTTTCCATTTCATTTTTTAATACACCTACGGCATTATTGAAATTATCTCCTCTTAACGAATTAGAACAAACAAGTTCAGCAAATGATGATGTATGATGTGCCGGTGTCATTTTAACAGGTCTCATTTCATATAACTTTACTTTAATATTATTTTTTGCTAATTGATAAGCCGCCTCAACTCCAGCAAGACCAGCTCCAATTACATTGACTATTTTTTCACTTTCCATATTTTCTCCTTTTTAAAAAAGTAGAACAAATGTTCTACTTAATAATTGTTTTACATTTTGGATAATTTGAACAAGCCTTAAATTCTCCCCAACGTCCCTTTTTAATAACCACTGGAGAACCACAGTTAGGACAAACTTCATCTGTCATAACAGGTTCTGCTTTCTTTTTAGAATTTTTAATATATTTACATTGTGGATAATTTGAACATGCTTCAAATTTACCATATCTTCCGGTTTTAAAAACCATTGGGCTTCCACACTTAGGACAGTTTTCTCCTGTAAATTCAGGTTCAACTTTTTCCTTTTTGATGTATTTACATTCAGGGTAATTTTCACAAGCTATAAATTTACCATAACGCCCATGTCTTTCAACAAGATCATGTCCACATTCAGGACATTTCTCTCCTGTTTTTTTAGGTGAAATGACTTCCATTTTTTCATTTGCTTCATCCAATAAAGGTTGGAATTTTTTAATAAATGTATCTATAGCATCAAAATAATCATCTTGTCCTTCTGCAATATCATCTAGTTCTTTTTCCATTTGTGCAGTATATTCGACATTAATAATATCATTAAAAAATTGTGTTAGTCGATCACTTGTTAAAATTCCACTTTCAGTAGGTTTAAATGTTTTATCAACAAGTTCCACATACCCTCTAGTTTGAATCGTATCAATAATCATCGCATAAGTACTTGGTCTACCAATTCCAAGTTCTTCCATTTCTTTAATTAGTTTTGCTTCACTATAACGAGCAGGCGGTTTTGTAAAATGTTGTGTTTTTTCAATATTTTGGCTTTCTAAAATTTCTTGTTCAGTTAATTCAGGTAAAATTTCATCTTTTTGTTTTTCATATGGGCTATATAAACGTAAATAACCATCAAATTTTAATACTGAACCACTTGCGTTAAAATAATAGTTATTATTTTCTAATACTACACTTGTTGCATCAAAACGAGATGGTGCCATTAATGATGACAATGCTCTGGCATAAATTAAAGAATACAATTTAAATTCATCCGCACTTAAATATTCTTTAACAGACTCAGGTGTACGCATTGCACTTGTTGGACGAATTCCTTCGTGAGCATCTTGTACATTTTCTTTCTTTTTACTTACTTTTACTTTTCCAACATAATTTTGACCATATTTTTCTTTAATATATTCTGTAGCACTTTCTACAAATAAATCTGACAATCTTGTCGAATCTGTACGCATATAAGTAATAAGCCCTACTGTTTCATCTTCTAAAGTAATTCCTTCATATAGCTTTTGAGCAATCATCATTGTCTTTCTTGCTTTAAAGCCTAATTTAGAAGACGCTTCTTGTTGTAATGTTGAAGTAATAAATGGTGGTTTTGATTCTCTTTTCTTACTTGATTTTTTTACACTATCAATAACAAATTCTTTAGAAAGTGCATTAAAGATTTCTAAAGCTTCTTGTTCATTTGAAATTTTTAACTTCTTTGTTCCTTTTTTATTAAGTTCACCTGTAAATTCAATTTCATCTTTTTCAAATTGTGCTTTGATTTTCCAGTATTCTTCTGGAACAAAGGCTTCGATTTCACGTTCTTTTTCAACGATTAATCTTAAAGCAACCGATTGAACTCGACCAGCTGATTTAGATTTAATTTTTCTTTGTAATAATTTAGATAATTTAAATCCAATAATTCTATCCAATACTCTTCTTGTTTCTTGAGATTTTACAAGATTTTGATCAATTTTACGAGGATGATTCAATGCATCAACAACTGCATCTTTTGTTACCTCATTAAAAACAATACGATTATCATCATCCATATCTAAACCTAAAACATCTGCTAAATGCCATGAAATTGCTTCCCCTTCACGGTCAGGGTCGGTAGCAAGATAAACTGTTTTTGCCTCTTTAACAGCTGCTTTCAATTCCTTAACGACATCTTTTTTATCCTTAGAAATAACATATTTTGGCTTATAATGATCTTCTTGATCAATCCCTAGCCCTTCTTTACCAGATGTTGATAAATCTCTAATATGCCCTTTAGAAGAAGTCACATGATATTCCTTCCCTAAATAATTTTCTATTGTTTTTGATTTAGAAGGAGATTCCACAATGACTAATTTATCATACATAATATAACCCCCTTATCGCAAAAACTATTATTATTGTTTTTTTTCACTTTGTCAACTCCATTTCATTAATCTTCAATAATATCATTTACAGTCAATACTAACTTGGCTCCTTGTTGAATCAATAAATTACACCCCATTGGATCCCCAATTCTTGATGGAATACAATAGATATCTTTTCCTTGATCTAATGCATATCCTACAGTAATCATTGTTCCTGAACGTTTTTCAGCTTCTGTAACAACTACAGATTCACTTAAGCCAGCAATTAACCGATTCCTACTTGGAAAATCCTTAGCCTGTGGTACATAATCACCTGGTTTTTCACTAATAATAAGATGATTACTTTTTAATTGAGCATATAAATCTTGATTTCTTTTTGGATAACAATAATTAATTCCACTTCCCAATACTGCAACTGTTTTCCCTTTATTTTTTAATGCACTTCTATGAGCGAGAGTATCAATTCCTAATGCCATACCACTTACAATCGTATATTCATTTTTTACTAAATCACATACAATTTTATCCGTAATATTTGATCCATATTCACTAGGAACACGTTTACCAATAACACCTATGCATTTACCATTTAAAATATTCAAATTTCCATGATAAAACAATACAAATGGTGGACAAGATATTTCTTTTAAAGCATCTGGATAATCACTTGAAATAATCGTTGTATATTTTGAATTTACTTTAGCAACTGCTCCCCTCCTTTCTTCTTGAGAAACTTTCTCTTTTGCTTGCAATGCTTTTAAAATACTTTGAAAATCACCTTGATACTTCAAAGCAAAAAATAGTAAGATTTCTTCCATATTTATCACCTCACTATTTATATAGACATTTAAATTTGTTTTTTCTTCTTTTTTTTATAAAAAAAGAACTAAATATCTAAATTTAAAGATATTTGTTCTTTCATTACTTCTTGTACTGGTTTAAAAGATTTCCTATGAATAGGGCATGGACCATATTTTCTAAGTGCCTCTTTATGTGCCTTGGTGACATAGCCCTTATGTTTTTCAAAACCATATTGTGGATATTTTTTTGCATAATCTATCATCAAATGATCTCTTGTTACCTTAGCTAATATACTTGCTGCTGCAATAGACATAGAAAGGGTATCTCCTTTAATAATAGATAAATGTTCAATATCATGTAAAGGCATCGCATCTGTTAAAGCAAACATTTTTTCTCTCTTTAAAATTTGACAACATTTTTCCATTCCTTTTTGACTTGCGCTATATACATTTAATTGATCAACATCTTCAACAGAAATAACTTCAATGTGATAGGCTAATGCATTTTCTATAATTATTTGATACATCGCTTCTCTTTTTTTTGCTGTTAATTGTTTTGAATCAAAAATACGTTCATCATAAAATTCTTTAGGAAAAATGACTCCTGCAACAACTAATTCGCCAGCCATTGGTCCTCTTCCAGCTTCATCAAGACCAATAATATAATCATAACCTAAATCATAATATCTATTTTCATATTCTAATAAATTACTCATTTGGAAGCTCCCATGTTATTTTTGTAATAACACCATCAAATAAATCAGTAAAAAACATATCCATGACACGCTCATAATCAGTAATCCCTCTTACTGGTTTTATTTTTTTATTAAATGCGATATCATCATAACATTTTTCAACCCAATCACTTTGTAAATCAACAGCTATTTGATAACGATTTTCCAAAGTTCCAGGGTAATTTTTAACTAAATATTCAACTGCATAAATAAATAAATCTTCCCTTGGTAATATTTGCTGTTTAATAGAGCCAATAAGAGCAATATTTCTAGCAATATCCTCACTTTCGAATTTAGGCCATAAAACACCCGGTGTATCAAATAATTCAAAATCTTTATCTACCTTAATAATTTGTTGAGCTTTCGTTACACCTGGTTTATTCCCCGTAACAGTTGCTTTTCTTTTTGCTAAGCGATTGATGAAAGTAGATTTTCCAACATTAGGAATACCTAAAACCATTGCTCGCATTGCACGAGGTTTCAATCCCTTCTTTGCTTCTCGTGCCATTTTATCTTTCAAAATTTCTTTGCAAACTTGTATGATCTTTTTATATTCATTAAATTGCTTAAGATTAACACTTATAGCATAATAACCTTTACTTTTGTAAAAATCTATCCATTTTTGTGTTAGTTTATCATCTGCTAAATCTTCTTTTGTCATTACAATTAATCTTGGCTTATTATTAACAACACTATTAAATAATGGATTTTTACTTGAATATGGAGCTCTAGCATCCACCAATTCAACAACAATATCTATTAATTTTATTTTATCAGCGATTTCTCTTTTTGCCTTAGCCATATGGCCAGGAAACCATTGTATTTGTGCCATATTAGTTCATTCCTTTCATATGATTAAAAGGAAATAGTATAATTCCTTTTTTTGATAAAACATTTTCAATTTTAAAACATCCTAATTCTCTTGAATCAAGTGAATTTACTCTATTATCACCTAAAACGAAAATTTCATTTTCACCAACTGAAATTTCAAAATCATCAGTAAAATAAGTAATATTATATCGACTCTTTACATCTTTTATATGTGATTTATTAAGATAATTTTCTTTAATATACTTTCCATTAACATACAAACAATCATTTTTGTAAACAATTTTTTCTCCAGGTAACCCTATAACCCTTTTAATAATTACATTGTCTAATTGTTTACAGTCTAATGTGACAATATCAAATCTTTTAATTTGTTTTGAATTCAAATCAAGCCGAGACATAAAAGCAAGATCTCCGTCATGTAATGTTGGATACATTGAAGAACCATCAACTTTGATCGGCATAATTATGCCTTTAAAAACAAAAACAATCGCTAAACAAACAACAATAAATTCTAATATTGCCATCATTGTTTTTTTACTATATTTCATAGACATCACCTATCTTTATCTTATAGACGTGTTCTATTATACAACAATTAATGGTAGAAAAAAAGAAATGGTTACCCATTTCTTATTTTCTAATTTCTTTGATTCTAGCAGCTTTACCAGATAAACCACGTAAGTAATTTAATTTAGCTCTACGTACTTTACCAACTTTAGCAACTTCGATTCTATCGATGATTGGTGAATGAACTGGGAAAGTTCTTTCTACACCAACTTGGTAAGAAATTTTTCTAACTGTGAAAGTTTCAGCAATTCCTTTACCTTGTCTTGCGATACAAACCCCTTCAAATAATTGGATACGGTATTTATTACCTTCTTTAATTTTTACATAAACTTTTAAAGTGTCTCCAGCTTTGAAAACAGGGATATCAGATTTTAATTGTTTTTTAGTAATTTGTTCTACTAATGTTAAATTCATCTTTCTTCTCCTTTTCATTTATAGTCTTGTATGTTCATTCGATTAACCAGCGGAACATATGCAGTCACATTGACCTATGCTATTATAACATCGTTCAAAAAAATATCAACTCTTTTTTTTAATTTTTGTCAACATATTTGCCGATTCTTCATCAAATTCATAATTTTCTAATAAATCTGGTCTCTTTAAATAGGTTTTCTTTAAAGATTGGTATTTTCTCCATTTACGAATATTTTCATGATGACCAGAGATCAATACGTCAGGCACTCTATTTCCATCATATTCTATTGGTCTTGTATATTGTGGGTATTCTAATAATCCATCTGCAAATGAATCATCTTCATGGCTTTCTTGACGAATAGCTCCTTCAAGTAATCTTATTACCGCATCACAAGTAACCATACTTCCTAGTTCACCACCAGTTAGTACATAATCACCAATAGACAATTCTAAATCAACATAATCACGAATTCTTTCATCAAATCCTTCATAATGCCCACAAATAATAATAAGATGCTTTTCTAATGAAAGCTTTTGTGCTACTTGATGCTTTAAAGTAATCCCTTGAGGAGACATTAAAATAACAAGAGAATCATCCGTTGTTAATGTTTTTAAGCAATCAATGATTGGTTGACACATCAACACCATTCCCTGTCCTCCTCCATAAGGATAATCATCTACATGTTTATGCTTATCTTGAGTGAATTCTCTAAAATTATGAATCTTAATATCAACAACTTCTTTATCTATAGCTCTTTTGATAATTGAGGTATTTAAAAAGCCTTCAAACATTTCTGGAAATAGTGATAAAATATCAATCTTCATCATACATTCCCTTAATCAAATGAACAAATATTTTTTTATTTTCAATATCTTCATTTTCAATAAATGCATCAACATATGGAATAGCAATCTTTTTATTTGCTGTTTGTACAGTTAAAACATCATGTGCACCATTAAAATAAACAGATTCTACTTTTCCAATTTCTTGATCATTATCAATGATCTGACAACCAATTAAATCATCGTAAAAATATTCATCATCATCTAATTCAACATCTTCTTTTAAACCATAAACATTATAACCAATATATTTTTCTACTAGATTAATATCTTGTAATCCCTCAAAACTGATTAAATAATTTCCTTTATGAACTCTTACAGTTTTAATAATAAAAGGGTCTACAATTTCATTTAAGTAAAGCTTATGTCCCACAACAAATCTTTGATCATTGAAATCACTAAAAGAACGTATTTTAAGTTCTCCTTTAAGTGCATGCGTTCCAACAATTTTTCCAATTTTTAATTTTTCCATACAACCTCCAAAAAAAATAGATGTGTTTTACACATCTATTCATATGATTCGAATTTAATATCTAATTTTTTATCAGAAAGACGTCCTGCAACAGACATTAATTGACGAATAGAATTAGCCATAACACCTTTACGACCGATTAATTTTGCAATGTCATTTTTTGCTGAATAAACATGTAAAACAACAACATTCTCATCTAAAGAAGGCATTTGTCTTACTTCTAAATGTTCTTTATCCTCAACTAATTCAATCGCTATATCTTTTAGTGTTTTTACATAATCCATAATTATTTACCTTGTTTTGAATCAGCAAATTTTTTCATGATACCTTGTTTAGATAATAAGTTTCTAACTGTATCAGATGGTTGAGCACCATCGTTTAACCATTTTAAGATTTCTTCTTCTTTTAAGTTAACTTGGGCTGGATTAGTACATGGATTATATGTACCTAATAATTCAATAAATCTACCATCTCTTGGTGATCTTGAATCAGCTGCTACGATTCTATAGAAAGGTCTTTTTTTAGCACCCATTCTTGTCATTCTTAATTTTACTGCCATTTATATTTCCTCCTTGTTTTCTTATTGCTTGTATAATTTAACATAGATAGAAACAGGTGTCAAGCATTTTTACTTGACACCTTTCATTATTTTTTCTTTTTCTTTTTATGGCGTACTTTTTTACGATTTGGACCACCTACAAAGTGACCTCCTCCCATTTTTGGAAGTCCTGTTGCCATATCCATATTTGACATTTGTTTCATCATTTGTTTAGATTGTTCAAATTGTTTTAATAATCTATTAATAGCTGCTAAATCTTTACCACATCCTTTAGCAATACGTTGTTTTCTAGATAATGTAATAATACTTGGATCACGACGTTCTTCTAAAGTCATAGAATAAATAATAGACTCTGTTTCTTTCATTCTCTTATCTGTTGTTTCATCGTTTAAATTAGGCATAGATGGCATACCAGGAATCATTTTCAAAATTCCTGAAAGTGGACCTAACTTCTTTAATTGATGCATTTGATCAAGCATATCATCCAATCCAAAACGTCCAGATTGCATTTTTTTCATAGCTTTCATTGTTTCTTTTTCATCATAGACATCTTGAACTTTTTCAACTAAAGAGACTACATCACCCATTCCTAAGATACGATCTGCCATACGATCTGGGTAGAATAAATCAATAGCATCTAATTTTTCACCTGTACCAATAAATTTAATTGGAACATTCGTAATATGTCTAATAGAAAGTGCTCCCCCACCACGAGAATCACCATCTAATTTAGTAAGCACAGCTCCTGTAATACTTAATTTTTCATTAAATGAAGCAGCTACATTGACAATATCTTGACCTGTCAATGAATCTACAACAAGTAAAATTTCATCAGGTTTTGCAATTTCTTTAACATTTGCTAGTTCTTGCATTAAAGGTTCGTCAATGTGCAAACGTCCTGCCGTATCAATAATAATAACATCATTATTATTTAAAGCCGCATAATTCATAGCACCTTTAACAATATTTTCAGCACTTTCAGATGTTCCTTTTTCATAAACAGGCACATCTAATTGCTTCCCTAATGTTACCAATTGATCAACGGCTGCTGGACGATAAATATCTCCAGCAACCAATAATGGTTTTTTAGCATATTTTGTCTTAATTAATTTAGCAATTTTCCCAGAAGTTGTTGTTTTCCCAGAACCTTGTAACCCTACCATCATAATAACTGTTGGTTTTTTACTAAAATCAACTTCTGAAACCTCATCACCTAATAAATGTACTAATTCATCATGTACAATTTTAACTAAAACTTGTCCAGGTTTTAATGAACCTACGACATCTGCACCAATTGCTTTTTCTTTTGTTGATGCAATAAACTCTTTTACAACTTGATAGTTGACATCAGCTTCAAGTAAAGCAAGTCGAATTTCTGTCAACATCTCTTCCATGTTACTTTCAGTCAACTGACCTTGTCCAGATACCTTTTTTAAAGTTGACTGCAATCTTTCAGATAACGAATCAAACGCCATATATACCTCCTATAAATCTCTTAACATTTGTAAATGTTCCTCAATATTTTTATGTTCTTCTTTTATATCTTTTTCTAAATCATCTATAATTTCAAGTCTTTTTTGATGTTTTTCTAATAAATTTAATTTTTCTTCATAATTTTCTAAATGTAAACAAGCTTTTTTTAAATTGTCAAAAACTGCATTTTTAGAAACATTTTTAATCAAAGATATCTCTGACAAAGACAAATCCTCATGATAATACAAATCTAAATACTCTCTTTGTTTTTCAGTTAATAAATCTTCATATAAATCCATCAAAAGGTTTACTCTTTGCTTTTTTTCTAAACTATTTTCCATTATGCTTCCTCAACTAACCCCTTACATAATCCATAAATATATTGTTCTAAGTCAAATTCTTGTAAATCATCAACTTGTTCACCTAAACCAATAAATTTTACAGGAATATTTAGTTGATCTTTAATAGATAAAACAATTCCACCTTTAGCAGTACCATCCATTTTTGTAAGAACAATCCCTGTAATATCAGTAATCTTAGAAAATTCAATAGCTTGTGAAACACCATTTTGTCCTGTTGTTGCATCTACGACAAGAAGTGTTTCATGTGGTCCTTCAGGAACAACACGCTTAATGATACGATTCATTTTTTCCAATTCGTTCATTAAATTCACTTTATTTTGTAAACGACCTGCTGTATCACAAATTAAAACATCCGCTCCTGTTTCTTTAGCTTTATTTAAAGCATCAAAAACAACGGCCGAAGGATCTCCTCCTTCTTTTCCTTTAACGATATCCACACCAACTCTTTCTGCCCAAACTGCCAATTGATCAATTGCTCCTGCTCTAAATGTATCACCCGCAGCAACAACGACTTTTTTACCTTCATCATGAACAATACGATGAGCAAGTTTCCCAATCGTTGTTGTTTTTCCAGCACCATTGACACCAACCATTAAAATAACAGTTAACCCTTCTGCTGCGTAATTGATTTTAGTTGACATAACACTTTCATTAGCATAAATAACGAACATTTTATCAACAATAATATCATTAATTTCTCTTGGATCAGTTATATTTCTGATTCTTACTTCTGTTTTAATTTCAGATACAATCTTCATGACCATCGAAACACCAACATCAGCCATAATTAAAATATTTTCTAATTCTTCAAAATACTCATCATTGATTTCTCTAAATCGGGCAGCTAATTCATTAATACGATCTGAAAATGTTTCAGAAGATTTATCTAAACCAACAACATATTTTTCATTTTGCTTAGTTGACTTTCCAACTAATTTTTCTTTTATTTGAGTAAAAAATCCCATCTAAATACCTCCCTTACGATTTTCATTAGAAAAATCTATTGCCTCTTCAAGTTTGACACTTACAAGTTTTGTAACACCTTTTTGTTGCATCGTCGCACCATATAACAAATCACATTCTTCCATCGTTCCCTCACGATGTGTTACTACAATAAATTGTGTTTGTTTAGAAAATTCTCTTAAGAATTTTGCAAATCTTTCAACATTAGCCATATCCAATGCTGCTTCAACTTCATCTAAGATACACATTGGCACAGGTCTTACTTTTAAAATAGCAAATAAACATGAAATTGCAATCAACGCTTTTTCTCCACCAGAAAATAATGTAATATTCGACACAGCTTTTCCTGGTGGTTGTACATCTATATCAATTCCCGTTTCTAAAATATTATCTGGATCAGTATATTTGATTTGTGCTCTTCCCCCACCAAATAATTCTCTAAAAACATTATTAAATTCTTTATTGATCTTTTCAAATGTTGTTGAAAATTTCTCAATCATAATTTGATCCATTTCATCAATTGCCTGTACTATTTTATCCTGAGCTTGTGTTAAGTCAAGTCGTTGACTATTCATATTTTCGTAACGCGATGAAACTTCTTTATATTCTTCGATAGCATCAATATTAACATGACCAAGTGTTACTATTTCATTTCTAAGTGTAGCAACCTCTCCTCTAGCAAATTCAATATCTACTTCATCATGATAATTTTCACTTGCATACTCATAAGTCATGGAATATTCATTAGATAATCGACTTAAATAATTATTTAATGATCCTTCATATTTAGTAGATAAAATAGCTTTTTCATTAATTTGTCCTTGAATGTCTTTAAGCATCCTTCTTAAATCTTTCAATTTTGATTCTAATTGCTCATTTTCATTAACATAGGACATTCTTAATTCTCTTTTTGATTTTATTTTTTCTGTTAATTCATCTCGATGCTTGATGGCTTCATTTAATTGTAAAACAAGTTGATTATCAATTTTACCACTTTTAAACTCATCCAATTCAACGCTTTGATGCGATAAACTTTCATATTCACCTTTAGCAATTACAAGTTCTTCCTTTTTTCCTTGAACAACAACTTCTAACTTGGCATACGACATTTGTTTTTGTAGAAGTGTATGTGCCAATTCTTTAGCATCGTTTTCAAGTTTAAGTAATTCATTCTTTTCACGTACAAGTTTTTGTTCTAATTCATCTAATTTTTCTTTAACTTTTTCTAGTTCTCTTTTTTGAAGAATGGATGATTGTTGACGATTAACTGTTCCACCTGTAAGTGAACCTCCAACATTGACAATATTTCCATCCAAAGTAACAACTTTATATCGAGCATATGTTGCCTTTGATATTTCATAAGCATGATCAATATCATCAGCTAAAATAACATTTCCCAATTGATTCAAAATAACATTATCTATATTTTTAGAACTTGAAACAAAATCACTTAATACACCTAAATAACCTTCTAAAGCTGGACATAAAATAGCATGTTCTTCTCTTAAAGAACGTGGTTCCATATCCGCTAAAGGTAAAAAAGTAGCACGCCCTGCCTTATTATCTTTTAAAAACTTAATTGCTAATCTAGCTTGTAAATTATCTTTCGTAACAATAAATTGCAAAGCACTTCCTAAAGCAACAGAAACCGCTAAATCATACTTCGAATCATTTTCTAGTAAATCTCCAAAAACACCAATAATATCCGGATTATCATGAGCAAGTTCCATAATAGCCTTGACACCATGATGATAATTGGATTTATTTTCTACTAAATCCACTAATATTTCTTGTCTATTTTTATTTTTAGTAATTTCTTGATTAAGATCATTAATAGATTGATGTTTATGATTGATTTTGGATGTTAAAACCGTTTGTTCTTGGGATAAATCTTCAAGGGATTTTTCTGTTGTTTTTAATCGTTCAACACGGTCATTATATTCTTCAATCAAATCCGTCAAAATAGCTTTTAAGTTATCCAATTTCTTCTTTATATCATCACTGTTTTGAGACTGTAAAGCATGTTTTCTTTTTTGATCAACCTCTATTTTACTTGTTTCTAGTCTTGAAACTTCAGACATCGATTCTAATAATTGACTTTGTAGAGAGTTTATTTCATTATCTAAAACAAACATTTTCTTTTTTATCTCATCATCAGCACTTTCTTTCAATAAAATTTCTGCATCTAATGAACTATGTCGTTCATTAAGGTCTTTTAATTGTAAAGATAGCGTATCTAGTTGATTTTTTAATTCAGAAACTTCATGAACAAGTACATTTACTTCGATTGAAGTAAGTTTTTCCTTCAACGTTAAAAATACTTCTGCTTTTTCTTTTTGTTTTTTTAATGGTGCTATTTGTTTTTCTAATTCATAAACAATATCTTTTATACGATTTAAATTATCCGTTGTTCTCTCTAATTTTCTAATAGCCTCAATTTTTCTTTTTTTATATTTAGAAACTCCTGCAGCTTCTTCAAAAATAGCTCGTCTTTCTTCAGGACGACTATCAGCAAAATTAGAAATATTTCCTTGAGAAATAATAGAAAGCGAATCTCTTCCAAGTCCCGTATCTAAAAGCAGATCTGTAATATCTTTTAAACGACATTGTTGCCGATTTAAAAGATATTCAGCCTCATTTCCTTGTCGATAAAGACGTCTAGTAATTTCAACTTCATTATAGTCATAATTGAGCATACGATCACTATTATCAAATATTAAAGTAACTTCAGCTAAATTTTGTGCCCGGCGATCTTGAGAACCAGCAAAAATAACATCTGCCATATTACTTCCACGTAAAGATTTTACAGATTGTTCACCTAATACCCATCTAACTGAATCCGAAATATTAGATTTTCCACATCCATTAGGCCCTACAATTCCTGTTATTCCCGGCTGAAATTCTATATTAACTTTATCTGCAAATGATTTAAATCCATGTAATTCTATTTTTTTTAAATACATAGATGCTCCTTTCTAGCCTATTTGAAAACTATTTTACCATTTTCAAACGATTCAATAATCGCAAGCGATTCTACTCTATAACCTAAATCAACTAATTTTTGATGTCCTTTTTGAAATCCTTTTTCAATAATAATACCGCATCCAACAATATGTGCCTTTGCTTGATTACACATATCGACTAATCCAAGCATTGCATTTCCATCAGCCAAGAAATCATCTACAAGTATCACATTTTCATTTTCATTTAAATATTTCTTTTTAACGCAAGCAATATATCTTGTTCCTTTAGTATATGAATATACTTCACTTGTATATAAATCATCATTAACTGTTTTAGATGTTCCTTTTTTAGCAAAAACAACAGGAATATCATTTAATTCATAGCTAAGTGCTAATCCCAGTGCAATTCCTGATGCTTCAATTGTTAAAATCTTATCGATTTTTTCCCCCATAAATCTTCTTTTAATTTCTTTAGCAATTGATCTATAAGTTTTTGGATCAATTTGATGATTAATAAAACTATCTACTTTTAAAATATCTGGTTCAATAATTTCTCCATCACTTAAAATCTTTTCTTTTAATTCTAACATACTAATTACCTTACCTTTTCAATCTTTCAATTAATTTTTGTTTTTCAATTGGCAGTCTTACAATAAAATTTGTACCCACATCTACTTGAGATAAAATATCTATCTTCCCATGATGTAAATCAACAATAGATTTTACAATTGCCAAGCCGAGTCCATTTCCTTCAACGTTTCTTGCTTTATCTTCTCTATAAAATCTTTCAAAAATATGAGAAACGACTTCTTTAGACATTCCAATACCCGTGTCTTCTATAGACACTTCTATATCTTTAGAATTTTTTTTCATCGTAATTGTAATGAGTCCACCTTCATTTGTATACTTTATAGCATTTGAAATAATATTGGTCCAAACTTGTTCTAAACGTTGTTCGTCTCCTTCTATAAATATTTCTTTTTTAGGCATCTCAAAGACAATTTCTATATTTTTTTCCATTGCTTGATTTTCTTGAGTAGAAATAACTCGATTCATTTGTTCAACTAATGAATAATTTGTTAACTCTAATTCAATCTCTTCTCTATCAAGCAAGGTCAATTGTAACATATTTTTTGCTAGAGAAGATAATCTTTTACTATTATATAAAATAATATTCGCATATTTTACTCTTTGTTCTTTTGGCAAGTCTTCTTCTTTTAAAATATTGGCAAATCCTTGAATAGACGTCAATGGTGTTTGAAATTCATGAGAAATATCTGAAATAAACTTTTGCCTTGTTTCATCTTGTTTTGCAAGTTGCCTCGCCATTTGATTAAATCCTTGATTTAATTTAGAAATTTCATCTTGTCCAACATTATCAACACGAACATTATAATTCCCATTGCTCAGTTCTTTGATTGCATTTGTTAAACGTGTTAAAGGTTTAACAATAATATCGGCAATTACTAAAAATACAATACTTCCTGTTAAAAAAACACACCCCAAAATCAAAATTGCTGAATTAGCAATTGCACTTTTTTGACCACTGGTATCTTTTTGAACATAGATATAATACTCTTGTCCATTGATCATATTCTTTGTACCATACGCTAACACTTCATTATGATGCTTAAAGGAAAGCTCATTGTTTGTACTTTTAAACATTGCCATTATCTGTTCAGGTGTTGGATTATATTTTTTGTTTCCATAAGCAACATAGCCTTCACTGCTTGAATAACATGTTATGGCCATTTCACTACTTTTTGCATATAAATCAATAATATCATCCCTATTTTCAATATTAATATTTGAAATCACTTTAGAAACATAATCATTTGTTGTAATCAAATCTTCTTCTACTGTGGATTCAATTTGTTGGTCATTTAATCTTAAAGATACAAAACCTGCTACTGAAAAGGAAGCTACGATTGTAATAAAAAAGCCAAAAATCAATTTTGAATAAATAGATTTCATCTACTCTACCTCAACTTTGTATCCTAATCCTCTAACTGTTACAACATTAAAACCTGGTAAATGCCCGATATTTTCTCTAATTCTTTTAATATGGACATCTACTGTACGATCAAACCCATCGTAATCCATACCCCAAATCTTTTCAATCAACTGTTCCCTTGAAAAAATTTGGTTAGGATGTTTAGCAAGTTCAAATAATAATTCAAATTGTTTTAGTGGCAAATGAATACATTCATCTTTATATCTGATTTCATATTTATCCCCATCCAATTCAACTTCATTTAAACGTACAATATGCGATGTATTAATATCATATCTTTTCATAATTGCTTTTACTCTAGCCATTAATTCATTAGGATCAAAAGGTTTAACAACATAGTCATCAACCCCTGAAGAAAAGCCACGTAACTTATCCTTGCTTTCCCCCTTGGCAGTAAGCATAATACAAGGAACATCTTTAAACTCTTTCATACTTTCAACAAGTTCAAAGCCATCCATTTTAGGCATCATGACATCGATAATTCCTAAATCAATATATTCATTTTCAAAAATGGTCAATGCTTCTTCACCATTGGCCGCTTCAATCACTTCATAGCCTTCTTTATTTAAATAAAATTTAAGCAATTCTCTAATATCTTGTTCATCATCAACAACTAAAACCCTTGGTTTCATCTTATACACCTCAATTCAATTCAAAATTATATCATAAAACAATAAAATAATACAATCTACTAGGATTTACTTTCTAAGAAGTTTGTCGATAAAGATACACAAAAAAAATTTTTATTGTATAATATATCAAGATTAAAGGAGATGTAAAAATGATATTAGAAAAAATAGACCAAGATTTATTAGCTTTAGCTAAACAATCAGATAATGATTTAAAAGACATTTATGCCCAAGTAGATGAACTTTGCCTTGTTAATTCAAATAAAGTTTTATCTGCTTTTATAGAAAATCAAGTTTCTTATAGTGATTTTACTGATATTAATGGTTATGGTAACTATGATGAAGGAAGAGATAAACTAGAAAGAATTTTTGCTTCTATTTTAGGATGTGAAGATGCTTTAGTAAGACCTCAAATCATGTCAGGAACAAATGCATTATATTTAACTCTTTCTGCTTTATTAAAACATGATGATACCATGATTTCTATAAGTGGTGAACCTTATGATTCTTTACAAGAAATGATTGGTATAAGTGGTGATTCGAATCAATCATTAAAAGCCTATGGTGTAAATTACGAACAAATCGATTTAATTGATAATGAATTTGATGAAGAAAGTATTGTTGAAAGACTTCAACAAAAAAATGTAAAACTTGTTGAAATTCAACGTTCTCGTGGGTATAGTCAACGTTTATCACTTACAATCGATAAAATAGAATCAATTATTCATAAAATTAGAGAAGTTAATCAAGAAGTCATCATTATGGTTGATAACTGTTATGGTGAACTTGTAGAAACAAAAGAACCTGGAGATATTGGCGCTGACATTGTTGTAGGATCATTAATGAAAAACTTAGGTGGTGGAATTGCTCCAACAGGTGGTTATGTTGCCGGTAAAAAAGATTTGGTTTACGAAGTCGCACAAAGACTTACTGCCCCTGGTATTGGTAAAGACTTAGGCGCTAACTTTAATCTTAACAATGCTTTCTTTAAAGGTGTGTTCATGGCTCCTAATGCTGTAAAAAATGCTTTAAAAACAGCTATTTTTTCTTCATACATGTTAGAAAAATTAGGATATGAACATGTATCACCACGTTATAACGAAAAAAGAACAGACCTTATCCAAACATTAGATTTACATAGTAAGGAAAAATTAGTGAATTTCACTCAAGGAATCCAATCATCAAGTCCAATTGATTCCTTTGTACGTGTTCTTCCTGCCCCAATGCCTGGTTATCCTTTTGATGAAGTTATGGCTAGTGGAAGTTTTACTCAAGGAAGTACTATTGAATTAAGCGCGGATGCCCCTGTAAAAGAACCTTATACTTTATATATGCAAGGTGGTTTATCAATTGAATATGGGAAACTTTCCATCTTACTTGCTTTAACACAAATGAAAAACAAATAAAAAGAAGACTCAATTGTTGATTCAACAGTTGAGTCTTTTTTACATACTCCCTATTTGTCCGCCATCAATTCGAATAATCGAATTATTTATAAAATCAGCTTCATCACTAATCAAAAACTTCACTAAATAAGCCACTTCTTCAGGTTTGCCATAGCGTTTAACCATAATTTTTTCTTGTTCTTCTTTTAAAAATTCTTCATCATAGCCATCAAGTTCATTTTCTGTACCAATAAATCCTGGTGCAATACAATTTACATGAATATAGGGTCCAAACTCAAACGCCAAATTGTGTGTTAAAGAAATAAGCGCCGCTTTAGAAGCATCATAATCAATACACATAGGATAATATGTATTCATCCCATTTGTCGAGGAAATATTGATAATACGTCCATAGTCTTGTTTAAGCATATGTGCTGAAACACTTCTACTACAATTATAAGCCCCTACAACATTAACATCTAAAGTCTTTCTAAATTCATCTGCCGTTTTTAAATGAAACAAATTAGATAAATCAATTCCTGCATTATTGATTAAAATATCAACACCACCTAATCGTTCATCAATTTCTTGAATCATTTTTTCAACTTGATCTTCTTTAGAAACATCTGCTTTTAAAGCCAAACAACGTACATAATATTGTTGAATAATATGTTCTTTTAAACATTCTGCTTCTTGATTTGACGTTAAATAATTAATAACAATATCATATTGATTCTTCGCTAACTCTAAAGCAATGGCTCTACCAATACCTTTGGCACCACCTGTAATTAATACAACTTTACCCATGATAAAAAAGAGCTTTATTAAGCTCTTCCTGCGTATTTTCCATCAGCTGAAAAAACAACGATTTTTTCACCTTGTTCAATAAATTGAGGAACTCTAAGAGTTAAACCTGTTTCAGTTTTAGCGTCTTTTGTTTGGTTAGATGGTGCCCCTTTGATAGCTGGATCTGTTTCTACAATAGTTAATTCTACTTTTTCAGAAACAGAAACGTTTAATAATAATCCTTCAAAGAATACTAAATAAACTTCAGTTCCTTCAACAATAAAGTATTTATTATAACCAACTTGTTCTTCAGATAATTCATATGTATCATATGTTTCCATATCCATGAAGTAAAAAGTATTGTCTGCTTCATAAGAAAATTGAGCTGCTTTTTTAGAAATATTAGCTTGATCAAATTTAGTTGAAGCATTGAAGTTCTTTTCTTGAATAGCTCCTGTTTTCAAGTTTCTCATTTTAGTTTTTAAAATAGCTGCTCCTTTACCAGGTTTAACATGTTGGAAATCCAACACTTGGCAAGGATCACCATCAATAATTAAAGTTAATCCTGTTCTAAAATCTCCTGCACTAATTGCCATATACTATCTCTCCTATTAATAATTTTTTACACGTCCTATTGTAGCAGTTTAAATCAATATTCTCAAGTACTCCTGAAAAACTCCTCGTGCTTTGAAAATATTTTATTTTAAATTATTTTTTAAAATAAAGATACTTTTTCTTTATTTTGGTGTTCTTTGATATATCTACTCCATTTAATATATCCATAAGTTGTATTTGTAAAATAACCCAATTTTAAAGCAAGTAAAACATATTGTCCTGACATTATGTTAATAACTGCTTCTAAAAATGCACATATATACCAAGCAATCCATTGTTCTCTTAATCTAAAGAAAATAAAGAGACCGTTGGCGATTCCAACTGCTGATGCACAAGCGTCAATATAAATAATAGCTGTTTCTAATGTTTTATTGTTATAAAAATCAGTAGCGATATCTAAACCACTAATAAAATAACCTACAACAACTGTCCAAACAATAATACCAATAATAACTAAAACTTCTTGATATCCTTTTAACTTTCTTACCATTGTAAGTTCATCTTCTTCATCATCGCGATGTTTAGACCAGTTAATATAACTAATAATATCAATAGGTAACCAGAAAAATAAAGTTGTTACCATTGTTGCGAAACGATACATTAAAACAACAGAAGAAACAATTTCCACAATTTCTACCAAGACAGAAACCAGGAAATTATACCTTGATTGTTTAGATATCAGTAGTTCACATAAAATATTTAAGAATGTATCTAATAAATAAAGAATCATAATGATAATACCGTTTACGCCATTGGCACTATCTTCTGGGAATAACACAGATAAAATCGTAGCTAATACCATAATTGAAATAAACCATGATTTTTCATATGTTGTAAATTGTTTAGAGAATAACATCATAATTGCAACAGATAACATTAAAATAAATGTTGCACTCGCTAAATTGAAAACAGATAATGTTTCTTCTGCCATCATTTCTTTATAAGTATGACTTGCTTCTTGATGGCTTACATCTTTATGATCAAAATAAAGATTTTGTCCATTTTCTGTTTTAAATTCATATGCTTTGATTGAATTTTTATTTAAATTAACATAATCTTCATAATCATAAGATACCACAAGTTTTTGATCACCTTTTCGATAAATGACATCACAAACTTTGTTATCCGAATCATAATCTTCTTCATCTTTATCTCTATCCATCGTGACAGATTGAACATATTGTAGATCTCCTACGTCTTTATGAATTTGCATCAAACCATAAAAAACTGAACCAATTGAAGTAAAAATAAGTAAACATAAAACAATTATTTCAAATGTTCTTAGCTTTTTATTAGATTCGATATTTTTTTTGAAAAATTGAATCATTATTTAAACCTCTCCCTTATTTTAAAATGCCTTATCATTATAATAAATATTTGTAAAAAATACACTCTTTTTTTCTATTTATTATAATTATTTCATAAAATTGCAAAAAATAGGAATAACTCGTATTCCTATTTTAAATTATTTAGCTTTAAATTGACTAATAACCACACTTTGATGTTCATTCGAAATAAATTGAATTTCAACTTCATCGCCAGCTTGTACAAGCGGTAACGAATTAGAAAGGGACAGATCCGCAATATAAATATGATCATCACCCTCTAGTTTAAAATAATAGACACTGTTGCCTTCTTTAACAGCACTATTAATTGAAGAAATTTTTCCAGTTAAAGTATTTTCTTCAAATTCTTCATGACTTTTACCATTTTGAGATAAAACCTCATAATAAGCTTTTTCAGCCTCAGATACACTACTTCCTGTTGCTACAATTTGATAATTTTTAACACTGACAAAAGCATACATCTTAACAAGATTACTACTATCTTTTAAAGAAAGGAAATAAGTAGGCTCTCCTCCTGCATTGACTAAAATTGGAAATGTTGCTTTATATTTTAAGTTTTGTACCTTTCCTTCTGCCGAAGACATTGCCGAATATTCTTCTGCTCCAGAAATATGATAATATTTGCCTTCTTTTGTACGTAAATTAATTAATGCAAATCCAACATTACTTGCATCTTTAGAAACACTTGTAAGACCTGTGTACAAATAAACATCATCATCAATAACAATATAATTATATCCATCTGTTGGTTGTAACACACCTTTTTGTGAGAAAACAGAATTAATATAACCATGTGTATATTTTCCATAATTTTCTAACTGTTGAATAACTAAATCTGCTGGATAAACACGATCTACCCAATTAGGAACATTTTTAATATCATAATATTTATGCTTACCATCAACAGCGTTTACTAAAACTGCTCCTACAATATCTTTTCCACCAAAGGGACCTATTTTATATTCAAATACAGGAGCAATCCAATAAGGAATACCTTCATCGTTAATTTCAAAAGCTAATTCTTCAAACATTTTCGTAGGATAATTCATCCTTAAATGACGATTAATATTTCTACCAAAATGTTCAGATTTTGAATATTTCATACCTTCTTTCAATTCAACAACTTCAGATTCTTGACTTACCATATTCACTTTAACATAAGCTGGTAAGCCTTCTTTTCGATTTGTTATCCATTTAATTAAATCACTATATTCTAATGGTGTAATTCGATAAGGAGTATCTTGATAATTAATTTGTTCATAAGATTCATCTACTTCAAACTGTGAAACATAATCTATCATTTGTCCCATCTTTCGATCACCTAGTTTAATAGCACTTTCACGATCTACAACAGGAATTGATTGATAAGAAATCGTCTCATTATCTTTATAAAAATCAGCTTTTTTATTTAATTGTAATTGATTTTGATATGTTTTTGCATGAAAAATAGGCAAACTATATACCGAACCAACACCTATATAAACAAATAAGGCAACGACCACAAACATTAAATATTTAGATGTTTTATCAAATGTACCTAATAATATCGCATGTAAAATAACAAAGATAACAATTAAAAAAATAAAATGGAAAATAAATGTTTGAGATTGATAATGAATTGGTAGTAATAAAACATACTCTCCTATAATACCTAAAAGACAAACGACAATCAATGGAATTAAATAGCTCCATTTTTTAGTTGTTTGTATTTTAGATGAAGAAAAATGTCTTTTTATTTCATCAATGATACTTTGTATAAAATTATTCATTTATTCTCTCCTTGATATCATTTAATAATAAAGATAATTCATCTAAAGATAAAAGTGTTGCCCCCGAAGCAAACGCATGTCCGCCACCTCGATATTTATTCGCAATTTCATTAACAGGAATATGTCTCGATCTCATTGAAACACGCCAATTATGATCTTTTGTATTTTCTGTTATAGCTAACCATACTTTATATTCATCAACTGAACTTAATAAATTAACAAAATCAGAGCCTCTTTCTCTTGAAATATTTAAATGTTTTAAATCTTCATCTTTTAAAACATAGTAAGCAACACCCTCATCTTCAATATAATGATTTAGGATAAAAGCATTCACTTTTAAATCTTTCACATGCTTCATATACATTCTTTCATAAAGTGCTTGCATATCAAAATCATAATTATATAAATATATTGCCGCTTCAAAAGTACGTTCATCAGTAGCTGAATACATAAATCTATTTGTATCCCCTATAATTCCCATATAAAGAGCCGCAGCTCCAAAGCTTGAAAGTTTTACACGTTTATTTTTTAAAAACAAAGCCACTATTTGACTACATGAAGAAGCTGTACTATCTTCTAAATTTAAATTTCCATAAGAATCAACAACAATATGGTGATCAATTTTTATAATTTCTTTACATAAACTAATATCACCATCAATTCTTTCTTGATTAGCTGTATCTAAAACAATTCCTAAAGTTGGTTTTTCAAAATTCGGTTCATTGATTTCTCCATTAAATTGATATTTAGCCACTAAATCAGAAGAAAAATCACCTGCAAAATAGACTTCTTTATTTTCAAAAGTATTTTGAATTAAATCATACATTCCAAATTGACTCCCAAAAGCATCATAATCCGGATTAACATGACGATATAAACAAATACATTCATATTCATCTATTTTTTTTAAAATCTTTTCTATCATAATTTTCACCCTATTTTATAATAACATACCTTAAACAAAGAAAAAACCTGTTTGCACAGGTTTATAAATCTAACAAACGAACTGTATCTCTTGCAATCATGACTTCTTCATTTGTTGGAATGACCATCACTTTAATTTGAGAATACTGATGTGAAATCACACGATTTTCATCACTTCTAATGCTGTTGAGCTCTTCATCTAAGAAAACACCAAATGCTCTTGAGACATTGTCAATAATTAAACGTCTTAAATAAGCAGCGTTTTCACCAACTCCCGCTGTAAAGCAAATAGCGTCACAACCACCTAATTCAGCGTAATATTGTCCAATATATTTTGAAACAATACGTGCATATAATAAACCAGTTAATAAAGCACGTTCATTTCCTTCGTTAAATAAGGCATTTTCAATATCTCTAGAATCAGAAGAAATGCCTGAAATTCCTAACATTCCAGATTTTTTATTATAGATTTCTAAAACTTCATCTGCTGTTTTATTTAATTTTTTACATAAATAAGGCATAACTGAAGGATCAACATCTCCAGAACGTGTTCCCATCATTACACCTGCAAGTGGTGTAAATCCCATAGATGTATCAATACATTTACCATCTTGAACAGCTGAAACACTTGCTCCATTTCCTAAATGACAAACGATAATTCTTGATTCTTTAGGATTTCCTAACATTTCAATAGCTTGTTGAGAAACATATTTATGACTTGTCCCATGTGCTCCATATTTTCTTACTTTTAAATCTGTATAATATTCAAGTGGTAAAGGATATAAATATCTTTCTTTATCTAATGTTTGATGGAATGCCGTATCAAAAACAAAAACATGTCCTACATGATCAGGCAAAGCTTCTTTAAATGCTTTATAACCAATGATATTTGCTGGATTATGTAAAGGAGCTAACTCTGCTAAATCTGCAACTTTTTTTACTGCTTCTTCGTCAACGACTACAGAATCATCAAAATCTTCTCCTCCATGTACAACACGATGTCCCACTGCATCTATTTCTTCCAAACTTTCAACAATATGATGATCAACAAGAGCATTTAATAATAAGTCAACTGCCACTTGATGATCAGGAATTGGTGTTTGTGTTTGTATTTTTTCTCCATTTACTTTAATTACAAAATTTCCAACTTCTTGTCCAATTCTTTCAACTAATCCCGAAGTGATAACTTCTTCACTTGGCATATTGATCAATTGGAATTTTAAAGAGGAACTTCCTGCGTTTACCGCCATTACTTTTACCATAATTTACCTCCTAGCAATATAATTATATTGTACATAATTTAGTACACAAAAACAATATTTCTAAGTGAAATTATCAAAAAAATGTAAGCTCTTTCAACACTCATAAAAAAAGAATAGTCCTCTTTTATTAAGAAAACTATTCTCATATTACTATTTGTTATTATATGAAGAACGAGACATTTGTTCTTGTCCCATTTTAACTAATCTTTTAGTAATTTCTCCACCAACAGAGCCATTCGCTCTAGCAGTTGTATCAGGACCTAAATTAACACCAAATTCATTTGCAATTTCATATTTCATTTGGTCGATCGCATTTTGAGCTCCTGGTACAACTAATCTATTGCTATTATTACTTTGTGCCATGTTGTGTCACCTCCTGACACTTTTATTTTGCATCAGGAATAAAAAACTATACGCTTTTTTTAAAAAATATCTTCATCATTTTTATAGTTTGCATCAACAACAATTGTTTCAACATTTTCTACACATTCATTAACATATGTTTCATAATCAAAAGTTACTTCAAAAGCTTCAGCCTTATAACTTTTTGGTTTTGTAGCAGGTGCTTTAGGTGTGAAAATTGTACAACAATCCTCATGCGGTCTAATAGAAATATCATAAGTATCTATTTTTTGAGCAATATCAATAATTTCTAATTTATCAAGACATAACACAGGTCTTAATACCGGAATTGAAATAACTTGATTGATTACATTCATACTATCTAATGTTTGTGAAGCCACTTGTCCAATACTTTCACCGTTAACAAGTGCTAAACAATGATTTTTTATAGCAAGTTTTTCTCCAATACGATACATCATTCTACGCATAACTGTCATAGCATAACTTTCATCACAATGATCATAAACTGCAAGTTGTAATTTTGTAAAATTAACAACATGAACTGTAATTTGACCATGTGTATAATGTCTTAATTTATCTACTAAATCAAAAACTTTTTCTCTAGCAAATTCATTTGTGTATGGTGGCGCTGCAAAGTGAACACATTCAATATCGACACCACGTTTTAAAGTTAAGTATCCTGCTACAGGAGAATCAATTCCACCCGATAACATTAACAATGCCTTTCCACCAATACCAACAGGATATCCACCTGCACCTTTGATAACATTTGTCATAACGTAAATAGCGTCATGTCTAATCTCAACTGTAACCAACATTTCTGGATGATGAACATCTACTTTTAACTGTCTATCTACATGATGAAAAACATGTCCTGCAATTTCTCTATTAATGTCTTGTGACTTTTTAGGAAATGTTTTATCACTACGTTTTGTGTTAATTTTAAACGTTGTTTTTGAATCTTCGTTGATCATTTTAGCAATTGCATCTTTAACAACATCTAGATCTTTTTCAAATTTATAGGCATTTGAAAAAGAATGAATACCAAAAACTGTTTTTAATTTTTCATTGACTAACAAATGATTTGCACCATTTAGATAAATGTATAAACGATCATATTGTAATTGATATTGTAATTGTGGAAATTCAAAAAGAATTTCTTTTGTGTTTTTTAATAATTTTTGTGTAAATAATTTTCTATTTTTACCTTTTGTTGTAAGTTCTCCAAAACGAACGACAATATAATTTGCTTCCATATCTTACCTCTGTTTTTTTATTGAATCTAATACTTCTTTCAAACAATAAATAAATTTATCAATTTCTTCTTCTTTTGTCAAATCACTTATACTTACTCTCAAAGCACTTTTTGCAACTTCATCAGGCAAATGCAATTGTTGCATCACCCTAGAAACATCACTTGTTTTAGAACTACACGCACTCCTTGTAGAAATAAGAATATCTTTTTCCTCCAAAGCATGCAAAATAACTTCTGGTTTATAACCAATACATGAAAAATTAACAATATGACTTGACACTTTATCTCCAGTGTTAATAATAACATCTGGAATTGTCTGTAATTCTTTTATTAAATATTTATTTAATTTCGAAACATATTTTTCTTTTTGATCAAAATTTTCTAATGCTAATCTTAAAGTTTTAGCAAGAACAATATACGTGCAAGCATTACTAGTTCCTCCACGTAAACCAAACTCTTGCTGTCCTCCATTAATAAGTGGTACTAAAGTAGTAGATTTTCTTTTAAAAAGCAATCCGCTCCCCTTTAAACCATTTATTTTATGTGCAGAAAACGATGCACAGTCGATACCTTTTAAATCTATCTTTATCTTACCTAAAGCTTGCACCATATCAACATGGAACTTAACAAGCGGATGATCTTTGAGTACATTTTTTATTTCCTCAATGGGTTGAATAGATCCAACTTCATTATTAATACACATGACACTCACTAAAATCGTATCATTTCGAATACTTTTCTTTAAATCATCAATTTGAATATGTCCCGTATGATCAACAGGTAAATAAGTTACTTCAAATCCAAATACTTCTTCTAATTCTTTACATGTTTCATACACTGAAGAATGTTCTATCGAAGTTGTGATAATATGTTTCCCTCTATTTTGATATTGAAAAGCAATTCCTTTAATAGCCATATTGTTTGCTTCACTTCCACAACTTGTAAAAATCATTTCTTCTTCATCAACATCTAACATTTTAGCAAGTAAACCTCTCGATTTTTCTAATAAGCGATTCACTTCAATTCCTTGACTATAAATACTATCAGCATTATAAAAATATTTTTCTAACAGTTGTGTATATGTTTTTAAAACATCCTTATTATAAGGTGTTGTCGCAGCATAATCTAGATATACCATATTTCCCTCCATATTTTATTTTTATTCAATTCCCGATAACATATGACCCTCATGAAAAAAGTCCTATTCAGCCTTAGGACTTTTTTTATTAACCAACATTTCATAAGAATCCGGTTTTATTTTTTCAATAATATCAACAGCTGTGGATAAAGCTTTAGTATATTCCCCATTTCTATAAAGTAATTCCGCTTTTGTAAGCTCTGTATTAACTTCTAAAAATGAAGAACGATATCTATTTCCAAAAACAATTGCATCCTCTACCATTTCAGCAGTAACAATCAAATTATGCACATTATCATACAATTTATAAATAACATCTCTTGCAGCATCTACTTGAAGTGATAAACTCTTTAAATCAATTGGTCTTTTTCTAATAAAATTTAAGATGGAATCTGCTTTTTGATAAGAGTCATCAATATAATCTTGATAAGATTCACTAATCATTGGTAAATGTTTATTTCTAATTTCAGATTTAATTTCTAATAAAACAATATTAATATTGTCTAACTCATCCAAAGCTCTCTTTTCTTGAATACGTAATGTTTCTGCTAATTCAATATGTTTAATCAAAGAATCATTATATGGTTTACTTTGTTCAACAATTCTTGAAAAATCATCAATCATTTCTATATAAGAAAAATCTTTAGTTTCAATAATCTTTGTAATTTCCGCTAAATCATCAACAATTGATTGAAATTGATTATAATCATCTTCTATTGTAATCGTATAATCACCTAAAATATAGTTTTTTTCTAACTCATGAATACTTTCTTTAGCTTCTAAAAGTCCACTTTCTATCTTATTAACGAATTTATAACATTCATTTCGTTTTTCTTCGTAGAGTGCATATGCATTCTTTTCTTTTTCAAAATCAGAATACAATAGATTTAACTCATCCGTCATGACTTCTATATTTTGTCCAACGTTTTCCAATTTTAAATTCTTTATATTTTTTTCTGTCTCGTGTAAATCATTATCAATCTTAGAAATACGGATCGTAGCATTCATTCTTTCAACAGCAAAATCTTTTTCTTGCATATCTTGCATAATTGACTTTAGTTCATTTAAGCGTTTTGGTAAATATTGACGAACAACAGAAATATATGTAGGTAAATCACTTAACTGTTGATCTAAAGCATCGATATATTTTGAAATATCTTCTGTATATGTCTTAGCTTCTTCAAATTGTTGATTATTCATATAATTTTCTAATTCAACAAAGCGTTCATCAATATCATGAAATACATCTTGTACTTTAGGAACGTAGTCCTCAACTTTAAAACGAATCTGTGCATAGTTATCATTTGTAGCACGATATTTTTCTTTAACTTTGATAATTTCTAATCTTTGAATATTTTCAATTTCTGTAATAACTTCTATATCTTTTAAAAGTTGTTTTGATTCCTTTGCATAATGAATCACTTTTTCCTCTAAAGAGTTCATCTTTTTTTGAACACCTCGTAATTTTCGATAATAAAGTGCTTCATCAATATCATTAACAAGCGGAATGATTTCATCATTTTGAAGATCTGTTAATTCAGCAAATTTTGCATCATAAGTTTCATATTTTTCTTGCAATTCTGGCATATTTTTAGCAATTCCTTTTACCCTTCCTAGTCGATATTGAATAGGTAAGGATTTAATTGCATTCATTTTATTTTCTAAATCAACAATTTCATTACGATAATGTTTTAATTTTAACAAGCGATATGTCAAAATAACCGATATCAAAACTAAAATACTTACCGAAATAATAATAATTGTTTTCATTCCTAATACATTTATAATTTCATTCAAATATTTCATGTTAACAACCTCTTTTAATCACATTTCTACATATAAGTATATCATGAAGTCATATACTTGTCTAAATCTAATTTTCTTTCTTTGAGATAAAATAAAACGAAGCTGTAAAAATCACTATAAATCCAATTAAAACAAAAAAATCAAATTTTTCTTTTAATAAAATCAAAGAGAAAAAATAGGTAAAAGCAGGACTAAATGCCATAAAAAAACTTGTTTTTAAAGGACCTATTGAATGAATTGATAAAAAATAAACACATTGAATATAGGCATATCCAATTCCAGAAGTTAAAATAAATAACCATAAAGAAAAAGTGTTTACTGTTTTAAATAAATCATTCTTTTGAAACAACAAAATAACAATAAATTCAAAAAAAGCTATTAATAACATATATAAGTTATAAATGAATGGATTATGTGTAATATCTTTTAATCGATAATTACCAAAATTGTAAATAAACAATGCCGTTATTAAAAAAAAGATTCCCTTTCCTATATTAAAAAGTCGAAAATGAATGGCTATTAAAAATCCTAAAAAACTTATCATAAATGAGATCAGAATTTTCCAATTCCATTTGCACAAAGAAACAGATACAATAAACATCATAACTGGTGCTAAACAATTAATCGTTGCTGTCATCGTCCCTTCTACATATTGCATACCATAATATGTCAACAAAAAATTAATAACATTAATTAAATTTGTTTGCACTATTAATTTTTTTATAGATACTTTTTCAAAAGAAATTTTTTTATAATAAATATAAAACAGCAACGCTAATACAGAAAAAAGTATCTTTAGCATTGCTAAAAAAAGAGGATGAAAAGAATCATAATTTAATTTTGTAACAATCACATTTAATCCCCATATTAAATTTGCTAGAAATAAATGAATATAAAGCAATTTTCTTCACCTCTTATATTTTAGACAAAAGAAAAACATATTAATCCAGAAATTGATCAATATGTTTTTTATCTTTTTGTAATTGTTCTTTTAAATGATTTAAAGATTTAAATTTCTTTTCATCTCTTACCCTAAACACAAAATCCACATCCACATCTTCACCATAAATATCTTGATCAAAATCAAAAATATTGACTTCTAAAGATAAGTTATCAATAAGCCCTACTGTAGGATTATAACCAATATTAGCCATTCCTTTATATTGCTTTCCTTTAATAGTTATATAGACCCCATAAACACCTTTTTTTAAAACAACATAGTGTCCATAATCAATATTGGCCGTAGGAAAACCAATCTTTCTTCCATTTTGCAAACCATAAATAACCTGTCCAGAGACACGATAAAATCGTGTCAATAAATGATTTGCTTTTTCAATATTTCCTTCATTTAACAACTTTTTTATGTACGATGAAGAAACTTTTAATGCATCCTCACTGTACTCTTCTATGACAGTTACATCAAATGATTTATTTTCTTGTAAAACATGTACATCGCCCATTCCTTTTTTTCCAAAATGAAAATCAAAACCACATACAACATGTTTTATTTGATGATTTATAATATAATTTTGTAAAAAAGTATTGGGTTTTAAATTTGCAACAGTTTGATCAAAATCAATAATATAAAAATAGTCAAATTGCCATTGTTTTAAAATATTTATTTTTTCAGATAATGACATCAAATAATGATAATCATTATTTTCTAAAATTTGTTTAGGATGTACAGAAAATGTCATTATTGCTTTTTTTAGTCCCTTTTCTTTAGCAATATGTTCAACCTCTTCTAAAAGTTGTTGATGTCCTAAATGAACACCATCAAAAAAGCCTAGTGCACAAACAGAATCATGAACTTGCATGGGAGTATCAACTGACAAATGAATGATTTCCATCACCATAAACCTCTAACATTTTTCAAATAGCCTTGTCCCGTACTTTCATAAATGGCTAATAAATGATTCTGATTATCATAAATCGCTACTTGACCAGTCAAATCACTTTTAATTTGTTTACCATGATAAACTGGCGTTGGATCATCTAATTTTAATTGAGGAAAACCACACAAAGCGTCATCTATTGAATGTAAAGAATAATCATCATTTTCTAACTGTTCTAAAGTAATACAATCAGTAATTAAAAAGCGCCCTGCCTGTCTTCTTTCTAGATGAGACATATGTCCTGGATACCCTAGTTTTTTAGCAATATCAACACATAAAGAACGAATATAGGTTCCTTTAGAACATTTAACATCGAAAACAATCTCATTATTTGAAAAATCAATTAATTCAATCATCATAATCTCTATATCACGTTCTTTAATTTCTACTTCTTCACCATTTCTTGCATACTCATAAAGCTTTTTACCATTTACTTTAATTGCTGAATAAATTGGCGGTTTTTGCTTAGATTTTCCTAAAAATGAATTTAAAACATCAATAACTTGTGCTTGTGATATTTGTCCAACTTCTTTTTCTTCTAATATTTTTCCACTGGCATCATATGTATCTGTACTTTTCCCTAGTGATAAAGTTGCCCTGTATACTTTTGTATCGCTCATCAAAAATTGAATTGCTTTTGTTGCTTTATTGACACATACAACAAGTACACCCGTTGCATCAGGATCTAATGTTCCACAATGTCCTACTTTTTTTGTATGTAATTTTTTTCTTACTATTCCTACAATATCATGGCTTGTATAGCCTGCAGGTTTATTTATTAATAATATTCCATCCATTTATAATCACCTCGTATATTTTAACAAAATCCTTTCTTTTTGAAAAGAAAGGATTTTCAATCACTTATTTAAATATTGAAATTATCCAATTAATAATAAAGATCATAATATTAATAAAAACAACAGTTGCTCCAACAGGAGTTGAAAACAATATTGATAATATAATTCCTACAAATGCTCCAATAACTGATAAAATCGCAGAATAAATAACGACTCCTTTAAAACTATTCATTATTTTCATTGCTGACAAAGCTGGAAAAATAAGTAAAGCTGTAATTAATAATGAACCTACTAAATTCATCGCAAGAACAATAATTACGGCTGTTAAAACAGCAATAATCAAATTATATAATTCTACTTTTTTGCCCGTTGCCTTCATAAATTCTTCATCAAAAGTAACTGCAAAGATTCGATTATAAAATAAAACATAAAACAACACAACAAGCAATGACATAACAATACAAACGACTACTTCAAAATGTGTCAAAGTTAAAATTGTTGTTGACCCAAAAAGCGTTGAACAAACATCTCCAGAAACATTAGCTGAAGTTGAAAAAATGTTCATTACTAAATAACCGATAGCTAAAGCCCCTACAGATAGCATAGCAATAGCCGAATCTCCTTTTATTTTAGTATTTTGCCCCGTCCTTAAAAGAAAAATAGCTGCAATAACTGTAACAATCATGATAAATAAAGTTTGTGATGTAAACTGTAAAACCGTCGCCACAGCCATTGCCCCAAAGGCAACATGTGAAAGACCATCCCCAATAAATGAAAAACGTTTTAAAACAAGTGTTACTCCTAATAACGAAGAACATAAAGCAATTAAAACTCCAACAATTAAAGCATACTGTACAAAAGGATAAGAAAAATAATATTGTAATGTTGCAATAAAATTAGTCATTATAAATCTCCTTTCCATACCTTTCAATAAACATTTCTTTCTCCATAAAAATGGGAACTTTTTTCTTTAAATATAAAACATGTGTTGCATATTTTAATACAGATAAGTCATGAGAAACCATGACAATAGTCATTCCTTGTTCATTTAATGATTTTAATAAGCCATAAAATTCTTGTGTAACCTGAGGATCCAAACCAGTTACTGGTTCATCTAATAATATAATTTTATCTGAAGCACATAAAGCTCTTGCTAATAAAACACGTTGTTGTTGTCCACCAGATAACTGGCGAAAACTTTTATTTTGTAAATGCGTAATTCCCAATTTTTCCATTTCTTGTTTTGCATGTTTTTTTTCTTTTTTTGTATAAAAAGGGCGATATTTTAATTGTGACAACATACCTGATAAAACAACTTCATAGACAGTTGCTGGAAAATCTTTTTGAACAACTGTTTGTTGAGGAAGATACCCTATTTCTGATTTTTTTAAATTTTCAGAAAATAAAATCTTACCTGCTTTTTTTTCTTTTAAATCTAAAATTGTCTTGATCAAGGTACTTTTCCCTGCCCCATTTTCTCCTATAATACATAAATAGTCATTTTTATTAATTTCAAAATTTATATTTGAACAAACAATTTCACTATCATATCCCAATGATAAATCTTCTATCTTTATATATGACATAATATCTCCTTATTCTATAATGCCTTTTTAAGCACTTTTAAATTATATTTCATTGCCTTTAAATAACTATAACCATCCTTGATTTTCTGATCATCAACTGACTGTAAAGAATCTAAATACATGATTTTTTGATTTTTCTTTTTTGTATTATCTTTAACTGTTTGTGCAATTTTTAAATTTGTTTGATCAATAACAAAAATACTTTTTAAATCCAATTGATCTATTTTATTTGCTAGAAAAGTAATCGTATAAAAACTTGCTTCGATATCTGCAGAACATCCAGGAAAAGCCGCATAATAATTAAGATCATAATCATCCAGTAAATATCTAAATGGAAAACGATCTGCAAAAAGTAATGTTTTAGTAGTGGCATTTTCTACCACTTGTTCATATTGATGATTTAAATCATCAATATCATTTAAATAGCGTATCGTATTTTCTTCATATGTTTTTTTGTGGACATCATCTAATTTTTGTACTTCATTTGATAGATAGCGAACCACTTCATGTGCATTAATAAGTGAAAGCCAAACATGTTCATCATATTCACTTTCATCTTCATTTTCGTCGTGATCTTCTTTCATTCCTTCCACATGTTCTTCTTCCTTGATTCTCTCTTTTAAAACATCCATCATATCAACAACTAACATATTTTTATTTTTTGCTTCTTTTAACGCATCACTTACCCATTGTTCGGATTCTCCACCAACATATACAAATAAGTCAGCAGATGATACCTTTGCTAAATCTTTAATTGTTGGCTGATAACTATGTAAATCAGCTCCATCTTTAATAAGTAAAGTAAGTTCAAATGTTGAATTATTCTCCCCAATAATTTCTTGTAACCAATTATATTGGGCATACGTTGTACAAACAATACTTTTTTTATCTGTTTCTTTATCTAAAGGTAAACATCCCATCAGCAAAAAACAGCATAATAACATAAATGTGTATTTTAATAATTTGTTCATTTTAACTCCTTTTTCATCATACATGTTTTGCATAAACCACCAATAGTAGAAATATCACAGTCTAAAAAGAATTTATAATCTTTTTCTAGCATTGTGATGATAGAATCCATCGATTCTTTTTTTATATGAATAATTTTTCCACATTCTTTACATTGTAAATGAAGATGTTCATGACATTGACTAAACTGTTGATTGAGACGATACATCCAAACATCATTATTCCCCGATTTATATTTAATTAATTGTCCTGCATCAACAAACTGTTCTAAATTCCTATAAACAGTTGAGATATTTACTTTCATTTCATTTGCTACGATATAATCGTAAACATCATGTGCTCGAAAGCATTTATCACAACACGTTTTCAAGTAATTTTCAATCAATTGAAAAGTTTTCGTTTTATAACGCATATTACCACCTCTTATTTGCAATTCATTTGCATTTTCCTAGATTCTAGCATTCCTCTTTTATTATGTCAATAAATATGCAATTCATTTGCAAATTAAAAAACCATCTTTCGATGGTTTCTAATCATGTATAAATACCATGTCTCTCATAGAAACAAGATTGTAAATATTTTTAACATCTTCTAATTGTAAATTAATACATCCATGAGAACCTCTTGTTTTATATAATTCAGGCGACCATTTATCCCAATCACTTCGATTCATATAATGATATCCTGTTCCAGTCCATGTAATACGAACCCAATATTTAGTTGGTGTTGTATAATCCGCACCTGTTAAAGTATATTCGAGTTTTTTATCTTTTATATACCAGCATCCTGTTTTAGTAGAACGTGTTACATCACTTGGAAGTCCTGTTACACATTTTGCACTATAAACAACTTGTCCATTTTGGAAGACATAAACCATTTGCTCTGAAATATCCACTTCGCTATATGTTTGAGTATTATAATCTTCTGTTGGATTTTCAAAGTTCATTTTGTAAGCTTTATTTTTATAAATAGGTTCTAACTTCTTAAGTAGTTTTTTCTTGTTTGTATTACTTTTATTTTTTACATATGCATCTACATCACTTTGCGTATTATTTTCTGTCAACGCTTTATAAACTTGATCAACAGTTTGACTATAATCAATTTGCCATCCATAATCTCCACCAGATACTTCTAATACTTCACCAGTATGTGACTTGAATTTTCTTGTTTTTCCTACTGTTTTGTATTTCAAACAGAATTTTTCAACCCATTGTGCCATTTTTTCTTGATCAATTGAAACAGAAGCGTCATCACCAATAACTATCCAATCTTTAATTTCTTTAGGGGAAATTGTTTCATAGTGTTTTTCACCCATATCAAAACGAACCCAACGACATAAGTAATTATTATACTGGCTTAGCTCATTTAGTACCTCTTTATCAGTTTGTACATATTTTGGTTTTAAATAAACATTTGCCTTATCTAAATTGACTCTTGTCTTTAATTGTTGAATAGACTTTTCAACATAACTATAAAACTTATCTTGATCTAATTGATTTCCTTGTTTTTCTTTAATAACTTTACCACTTTTAGCAGTCTTATCATATTCCACATGTGCATCTACTGGTGCTGTAATTTTATAATTATCTCCTGTTATTAAAAATGATTGAGAAAGATTATTTTTAAAGGCCTCTTTATTATAAGAAACATCAAAATTTACATCAAAATCTTCACCTGAAATTATTTTATAAAACGAAAATAATCCATGTGTCTTTTTAAAGCAATCTTCTACTTGTTTTTCATAATTAGCATTCAAATCAATATCCGCGCCTCTTAATTCATATTTTGCATTATTTCTGCCTTTAATAACAAGAACATGATTTTTCAAATCCGTTTGAACAGCATTTTTAGCTTCTGACAAAGTCATATTTGAAACATCTATTCCACCTATTGAGGTATTTGGATAAAATTTATCATTATACAAAATAAGAATGATAAAAAGAAGCATGATAATGGCTATAAGGAGACTCAAACATATTTTAGCTTGTTTTGTTATTTTTATTTTCTTTAAATCCATAAAATTCACCTACTTGCACATATTCTATAACTTTATTTATAGACTGTCAAAAAAAATATCCTAATCCTTTAGGATATTTTTAACAATCAGATACATCCATATCCAATCCCAATTCACGTGGTAAAAAACGTGGACATACATTTTCTGATGATGTAATAACAGAAGCTGCTAATTTTGTTCCAATTTCAACTGCATCAGAAAGATCTTTTCTATAAGTAAGTCCTATTGTTAACCCTGCACAAAAAGCATCACCAGCACCTGTTGTATCTCTAACAGTTACTTTTTTAGCAGGACAGATTCCTTTATTTCCTAAATGATCGGCATAAATACTTCCTTTGCTTCCCATTGTAACAACCATTGATTTAATAGCTCCTGCAGAAACTTTTTGATAAATGATTTCACATAAATCTTTTGGACTTTTTTTACTATAATTTTCAGCAAAGAAAATACCTGCCTCTAATTCATTGCATACCAAACAATCAAATTGTTGTAATAAGTCTCTTCTATCAACTGCAAGTGTCATATTCGAAATAACACCAAATACTTTTTTGTTATATTTTTTTGAATAATCTAAAACAGTTTTTATAATTTCAGGATCAATATCAGCTTCTAAAACAATTGAATCACAATCTTTGAATATTTCATCGCCCTTTTCATTAATTAAATCCAAAATTGGCATTAAATTTGGACGTTGAGAAATAGAACCTGCCAAATCACCATCATTATCAAATACAGCTAGCCATGTTCCCATTCCCTCAGGAATTTTTTGAACATATTCTGTATTAACTTTATGTCTTTGTAATTTACGAATAACATCTTCTCCCAAAGCACTATCATCAACAATTGATAAAAATGTTGGACGTAATTCAATGTTTGCTATATCTTCTACCACATTTCTACTTACACCACCATGAATATATTTAATATGTCCTGCATTTCTTCCAGTTGGAATATATGCATCTAGTGGAAATCCTTTAATATCTACAAAAACTGCACCAATTACTACAATACCCATATTATCTACTCTCTTTCTTGTTCATCTTTTATAATATAACAAAAAATAAAAAACAAGAAAAGAATCTTTCTTGTTTTTATTGATTATTTTCTTTCATGACACCCACTAATGGATGTGGTTTATAACATTCTTCTAAATATTTCATTTCCTCAACTGTTAATTTTAAATCACAAGCCTTACAAGCTGTATCAATATGACTTAATTTAGTTGCACCAACAACGGGTGAAGTTACTTTAGACATCAACCAAGCTAAAGAAATTTCTGACATTGAACAATTTCTTTTTTTGGCAAGTTCTTCAACTCTTTGAATGATAACAAGATCTTCTTTTTCACTTTCATCATATTTTCCTTTAGCATAGGCATCTTCTTTTAATCTTTTAGATGTTTCTCCTGGATGTCTAGAAAGTCTTCCAGAAGCAAGTGAACTGTATGGTGTCATCGAAACCCCCATTAAATCACAATAAGGTTTCATTTCTCTTTCTTCTTCTCTAAAAATAAGATTGTAATGTCCTTGAATTGATTGGAAAGTTGCCCATCCATTGTTTTTGGCAATTTCATTAGCCCGAGCAATTTGCCAAGCAAAACAGTTAGAAACACCAATGGCTCTTACTTTTTTTGATTTAACAAGATCATTTAAGATTTCCATTGTTTCTTTAATGGGTGTTACATTGTCCCATCGATGAAGAATATAAAGATCTACATAATCCATTTGTAACCTTTTTAGACTATTATTTAAACATGTTTCAATATGTTCTCGAGCACTGACTCCTTGGTCAATTTGTACTTGGCTACGTGGCATAAATTTAGTCGCAATAACAACGTCTTCTCTTTTTGAAAATTCTTTAATTGCACGTCCTAAATATTCTTCTGATGTTCCACCTTGATAACCCATTGCTGTATCAAAAAAGTTGATTCCTTGATCAAGGGCATGTTTAATGATTTTTTTGGATTCTTCATAAGGAAGTGTCCAAGAATGCATTCCTGCTTGTGGATCACCAAAGCCCATACATCCTAAACATACTTTTGAAACTTTAATATCTGTATTACCTAAATTAACGTATTCCATATTTCCTCCTAGATTTGATGTCTAATTACATCTTTTAATGTAAATGTTCCATTATCGAATTCATAAATAAAAATACAACAGTTTCCAAATCCTTTTTTTAATTCTTCCATAGGATCTTGGAAAGCTCTTAAAAAGTTAAAACAAGCCCCACTGTGACTCACGGCTAAAACACTATGATGGTCTTCTTTATTCATAATTTCTGTTAAAGTTTTTACCATACGGTCTCTTGTCGTATTAGAGGATTCTCCTTTATATTGTAAATAGAATGTTTCACAATCTTTAGGTGTTAAATGAGAATTTAATCTTTCACTTTCTCCTTCTAACTCTCCATAATAGTTTTCTTTTAAACCTTTAGTACGTACATAAGGCATATCTGTCACAAGTTCTAATGTATCACAACATCTTTCACTTGTACTTGAATAAGCATGATCAAAAGTAATATCGTGATCTTTAAACCATTTTCCCGCAACTTTCGCTTGTTTGATTCCTAATTCCGTAAGTGGCGAATCACACCATCCTTGAATCTTATGTTGTAAATTAAATAAGGTTTGTCCATGTCTCATTAAATAAAGTGTCTTTTTCATACATTTTCCTTCTTTCACTCTTATTGTAATACGCTAAAAAAAAAAGAGTAATTTATAATTAAATTACTCTGTCAACAAATTGACAAAAAAGACTATTTGTCAATTTTATAAGGATTTGTTGTACAATCACTTCCTTGAAATAAATCATCCATTCCAAGCCCTCGCATTTGGGTAATCATTTTTGCCATTTCTTCTACAGGGACTTTCATATCCGATAAAATCCATGACAAAGTCATTGCACTTGAAGCATTCGCGTGATATATCGTTGCAAATTTTAAGGCGTCTGGCATTAGTTTTTCACCATAAAGTTGTTGATGCCATTTTAAATCAAATTCCTCACAATGTTTAGGAATGTATTCCTTTAAACAATTTTGTCCATCCATTAAGCAAGCCTGTTTTAAAAAGGTTTGATATTGTTTCATATGTTCAAAAGATTCGATAAGTGACTCATAGAAATCAAGATTTGTATTTTGTCCATTAAAATGATTGATAATTTTATGATTGTAAATATATTGAATTAAATCATTTTTATCTAGGAAATGATTATAAAATGTTTGCCTACTAACTCCTGTTGTTTCCAAGAGATCTTTAACTGTTACTTGAGATAAGTCTTTTTTGTGGCATAAGTCTAACAAACCATTTGCAAGTATTTCTTTAATATCAATTGCCATAAAAATACTCCTTTCTTAGCTTGAAAACATTATACCATAAAATCCTGTTTTTAAATAACTTCAAATTTTGTCCAAGCATTTGATTTATAACGATAATAGAAAATAATTGCTCGAATTGTCCAATCTCCACACATCGCAAGGGCAATACCAACAACACCTAAACGAAGTCCTAAAGCAAGAATAATAGATAAGACTAGTCTTCCACCAACAGTTGAAGCAATAGAAACAATCATCGTAAATTTGACATCTCCAGTTGCTCTTAATCCTTGAGATAAAGGGCCAGAAAGCGGGAAAACTACCGTATTGGCAATATTATGAATAATAACAAGAATAATAATCAAATGTTTTGTTTCATCTGCAAGATTATAAAATTGTAGGATAAATGGTGTAATTTCTAAAACAAGCACATTCCATACAATTGAAAAAATAAGCGACCATTTAATAAGTTTTGAAAAATAGAATTTTGCTTGATCCACATCTTTTGCACCCATGCATTGTCCAATAACGGTAATAAAGACTGGTCCCATTGCTGAACCCACAAGTGCCGCTAATGACCAAATACTTTGTGCAACCCCATTAGCTGCAATTTGATAGGTTCCAAACATCGCCACAATTGAACTTAAAGCCACTTTAACAAGTTGGAAAATTCCATTTTCGACCCCATTAGGAATTGCTATATTTAAAATACGTTTGAGCATCTTTCCATCAAATCTAAAAATATCTTTTGAATCATAGTAAGCTTCCAATTTTTTATTAAAACATAAAACTGTGATAATGATTGCTGAAAAAACACGTGAAATAAGTGAAGGATACGCAACCCCTGCAACTCCTGCTTTTAAAACATAAACACCGATAATATTTCCCACAACATTGATAATATTTGCAGCAAATGAAATATACATTGTTACTTTGGTTTTGGCCATTGAACGATATAAAGCGGCTCCTGCATTGTAAATAGCAAGTGCTGGATAAGAATATGCTGAAATACGTAAATAAGTTACACACGCCTTCATAACATCTGATTCAACTTTACCAAATAGTAATCCTAAAAGTTGTTTATTAAAAATCAATACAAGAATTGATAAAACAATTGAAAAAACAATGGAAAACATCAATAACTGACTTGATGATAAAACCGTTCTTTTTTCATCTTTATTACCAATATATTGACTGACAATGATTGCTCCTCCTGAAGCAAGTGCTGTAAATAAATAGATAAAAATTGTATTAAATTGGTTAACTAGTGATACTCCCGAAACAGCCGCTTCCCCACAGCTACTTACAACAAAAGTATCAACAATTCCAACAAGCATAACCAGTAATTGTTCAAAAAACAAAGTAATGATCATACTTCTTAATTCTTTATTTGAAAACATTTTCATCTCTCCCCCTTGTCTTCATTATAAAAAAAGAAACATTTTATGTAAAATGCTTCTTTTTTAGCTTCTATCATGCCTTGCAAGCATTATAGATTCCATATCTTTATTTCCTGATACGGATTTGTCTTTACTAATGCAACCTGTATGACTTTCCCATAAAAAGGTTCAAAATAATGATTCAATATCTTAAACGCTTGATTGGTTTGTTGTTCATTTAACTTTCTACTTATAGAAACATGAGGTACAAAGTGGTACGGTAAATAACGATTTTTTTGTGAAATAGATACATATTCATCAAAAGTTTGATAGATTTTTAAAATTAGTTGATTTAAAAATTCATTATATACAGGTAATAAATAAAGCGTCGATTTTTGAAAACAACCTAACGAAACAAAATAGAGCTCTTGACTACTTTCTTTTTCAAAAAGCTGATTTGCCTGTTCAATAAATTTCTTTTCCTCTATTTCTTTATAAGTCGCAATTGTTAGATGAAAAGGAATATGATGATTTTCTAAATAATTTTGATGTAGTTCTTTTTCGACTTTTTTATTTAGAAAAGAAAACTTTTGATTTGTTTTTTCATCAAAATACAAAGCTAAATGAAACATCTTATTTTTCAATATATTCCTTTTCCAAGTTAAAGCCTCTACCTTGAACTTCATGAACATTTGAAATAATCATAAACGCATCTTCATCAATAGATTTTACAAGTCTTTCAACTTGAACAAGTTCTCTTGTCGAAATAACATTAATTAAAACTTCTGTATTTTCTAATAAATAGCCTGTTTGTCCATGAAGCATTGTTACTCCACGATCGACATTCGTTAAAATAGCCTTTCTAATTTCTTCATATTTTGAAGAAATGATTTTAACTTCGATTTTTTGAGCACCCATTACTAAAATCTTATCAATAACCATTGTATAAATAAAAATTAACACGATTCCATAAAGACATTGTCTAACATCAGAAAAACCAAATTGCGCTAACACAATTAATGTATCAAAAACATACATTGAAATAGAAACAGGAATTTTAAATAATTTATTTAAAATAAGGGGTGGAATATCCATACCTCCTGTTGAAGCCCCTGCTTTAATAACAATAGCAATAGCAACCCCAACTAAAACACCCGCAAAAAGTGTATTAATTAAAATATCATCGGTTAAATAAAAACCTTGAAAAGAAAGTTCAAACACGCCTAGAATAAATGGATAATAAAATGTTGAAATAAGTGTTTGTAAAGCAAATTTCTTTCCCAAAATAAGCGCTCCAATAATAAAGACAATAAAATTAAAAATAAAAGTAAATAATGAAATTGGTAAATGAAAATAATGATTTAAAAACAAAGAAATACCTGTTGTCCCACCACTTAATAAATGTCCTGGAACAATAAATAAAATAACCGCAAGTGCAAGTAACGTATTTCCAAGTAATATACTAAGAATATCTTTTTTATTTGTTTTCATAAATTCCTCCATAAAAAAAACACACTGTTTTTTCCCTAACAATGTGGATCAAAGCATTCGCTTAATACGTTTGTATTATAGCATATACAAAATTCTTGTCTAGAATTTTGTATAAAAATAAAAACAATAAATCAAGATTTGTATAAATAAAATCAACGGTATACCTATATAAAATTTCATATGTTTCGTTTTATGATGAAAACAATACATACCTAAATAGCTTCCTAAACTTCCACCTATCAAAGCCACAAAAAGCAAAGTATTTTCAGAAATACGATATTTTTGTTTTTTTGCTTTTGCTTTATCAAGACCCATTATCAAAAAGCCTAATACATTTATTATTACTAAATAAATCATTAACAATCTCCTAATGAATACTGACATATTGTTTCTTTGATTACATAATAATTCATTTGTGTAACAACTAAATCATCTAGCTTACAATGAAACAAATAACTTAAAGCACATAAATGTTCTAAATTAGGTAATGACTTGCCTTTTAGCCATTTATAAACACTTTGTTTACAAGAAAGTCCTAGATAAGTCTGAATATCCTGAACACAATAGCCACCTTGATTCATATACTTTTGTATTTGTTTGCCTGTTTTTTCTAAATTGATATAAGGATACATTACTTTTCTCCTTTATAATTTTTTTATTAATCTTCGAATATGACATTCAAAAATAACATACATACCAAAATAAATAGCTTCTGAACATACAGCAATCGAAAACATCAACATAATCAACGCCGCTAACGGACCATAAACGTTGCTATAATCAACAATGGAAAAATAAATAGATAAAATACCTATAATCAATTCAATCAATAATGTTGCAACGACTGTTCCTTTAATTGTATCTAAAAAATCTACATTTTGATCAGGAATGATTTTATATAATAAAAATAAAATAACAAAAATAATGATAAATAAGAATAAAATTCTTGTTATAAAATTATGTTGATCAATAAAGATAATCTTAAAAAACGGAAAAATAATCAATAAAGAAATCACTGCAAGTATTAAAATAAAGATAAGAATGGTTTTTAAAAAAGTAATTCCTTGATCAATGAAAAATGGATATTCTTTATCATTAGGAAACATATTTTTAGAAATACGATGTAACTGATAAAAACCTCTACTTACAACAAAGATAGACGCTATTAAAGTGGTTATAGTTGTTATTGATAAAGAACGTGGTTCTATCAGTTGAATAACCATTTTTGTCACATCTGGTCTTAAATAATATGATAAAATTTCTTGTGCTGTTTTAATATCTAAAGGAAAAAACGGTGTAAAAAAAGCTAATAATGTACATATTGGGATAATTGAAAGTATCATATAATAAGCAAAAGACAAAGCAGATGCAGGTGGTACTTTATAGCGGTAATCTAAATAATATCCATATATAAAATTAAAAATACTTCTTAATTTTTCCATAGCCGTCCCTCCTTATTAGATAGTATACCATATTCTTTATGAAAAAAAGCTCCTAAGAGCTTTTATCCATTATATTTTAATACAAAATAATTTTTCTTTCCTCGACGAATAACTGTTTTGCTTTGTCCAAAAGCATCTTCTTTTTTAACAGTAAATTCTAAATCTTTAATACGTTCACCATTGATTAAAACAGATCCCCCATTAACAAATTCTCTCGCTTCTCTTTTACTTTTAGCAGCTCCAACTAAAATTAAAGCATCTAAAATATTCATTTCATTTTCTTCAGTTTCAACTGTTGGTACACCTTCAAAAGCAACATCAACTTGTTCTAAAGTTAAATTTTGAATTTGACCAGAGAATAATGTTTGTGAAACTTGAACTGCTTCTTCATAAGCTCCTTCACCATGTAAGAATGTAATAACTTCTCTAGCTAAAGCTTTATGTGCTTCTCTTAAATGAGGTTGTGTTTTATTTTTTTCTTCTAATTCCATAATTTCTTCTGGTGTTAAGAAAGTTAAGAATTTTAAGTAATCAATAACTTTATCATCTTCTGAATTAATAAAGAATTGATACATTTCATAAGGAGAAGTTTTTTCTCGATCTAACCAAATCGCTTTACCATTTGTTTTACCAAATTTTGTTCCATCACTTTTAGTTAAAAGTGGCATTGTAAAACCATAGGCTTCTTTTCCAGTTTTCTTTCTAATTAATTCAATACCAGCAGTAATATTTCCCCATTGGTCTTGCCCAGCAACTTGTAATTGACAATTTTTATTTTCATGTAACCAGTAGAAATCCATTGCTTGCATGATCATATAAGAAAATTCAGTATAAGTAATACCTAAATCCAATCTTCTTTTTACAATGTCTTTATTCAACATATAATTGACATTGAAATATTTACCATAATCTCTTAAAAAGTCAATAAAGTTTAAATCTTTTGACCAATCATAGTTATTAACCACTTCAAAACCAAAAATCTTTTGAGCTTGTGCTTTTAAACAGTCAAAGTTATGTTGAACTTGTTCCTTTGTAATCATTGGTCTTTCTGTATCAGGTTTAGGATCACCAATTAATCCTGTTGCTCCTCCAACTAATAAAATTGGATTATGCCCGGCATCTTTTAATCTTTTACTAATTAAAAAAGATGAAAAGTGCCCAATGTGCAAACTATCTCCTGTTGGATCAGTTCCAATATAGAAAGTTAATCCTCCATTATTTAATTTTTCTTCAATTTCTGGAGAACTGACATCTTTAATTAATCCTCTCCAAACTAATTCATCATAAATCTTCATAATTTCCTCCTTGAAATAAAAAACTCATTCCCATAGGAACGAGTTGATCGCGGTACCATCCTAAATTCATGTCAAAGACATACACTCAAGTAGATAACGGCTTGCACCGTCTAAGCTTTGCACTTAGAAGCTCCAGAGTGTATTCATATTACCTCTTGGCTTGTTTCCACCAACCACAAGCTCTCTATAACAATTAAGTAATATTACTTGTCTCCTTCATTGCTGTAAATACATCATATTAAATTTCATATTCAAAGTCAAGTGAATATAAAAATAAACCACTTTCGTGGTTTGGCTATTCAAATAATTTAGGGGTCCCAACTTTGGGGGTCTACTTTAGGGGACAACTTTAGGGGGATGGACTTCTAATAATTGTCATTGAAAAACAACAGCTAGAATTCTGGCTGTTGTTTCTTTTTATAGTTCGTTTATCATTGATATTGTCTAGATACTATGAAAGGAACTATATGAATAATGATATCATGAAATTTTTAAACATTGAAGATAAAGACATAATTATCTCTAAGATTTTAATTGATGGAAATACTAAGATAATTTATTTAGAAAAGACTCTCAAAGTCGAATATTGCCCTGCCTGTTCTTCTAGAATGCATTCAAAAGGAAAATATATTAGAAAAATAAATCATCCTATCCTACAAGATGGCTATCAATTAAAGCTTATTGTAACTCAAAGAAAATGGAGATGTACCAATCCTCAATGTAATCTTTACCTCAATGATCAGTTTAACTTTATTAGTAAATATAAACAGTCATCTAATATTACTCCTTATATGATCCTTAATGAAATGAAGAATATACATATTACTACTGCAGATGTCGCTAGAAAATATAATATTTCTGATACTTCCGTACATTATATATTTCTACAATATTTGAACATAAAACGTCTTCCTTTACCTGAAATAATTTCTGTCGACGAAGTATTTTTAAATATTGACTATAAGCATCGTTATGCATTGGTTATCATGGATTTTGATTCCTCAGAAATTATCGATATTCTTCCCAACAGATGGGAAGAAACGACCAATGCCTACTTTTTATCTATTCCATTGGAAGAACGAAAAAACGTTAAATACCTTATCTGTGACATGTACAATCCCTATATCAACTATACGAAGCGTTACTTTCCTAACAGTATTGCCATCATTGATAGTTTTCACGTTGTTTCTTGGATCATAAGAAAGATAAATAACTATATCAATGATCTAAAAAAGAAATTCCAAATAAGAGATAAAAAGATTTACGAAGACTCTTGTATAAAAAATAACAGACCTATAGATTTTAAAAATATGCCGACATCTAAAGAAGTCTATCTGCTTAATAATTTTAAATGGCTCATATTACAAAATGTAGAAAATATAGACTATCAAAGTAATGTTAGATACAACCACAAATTAAAAGCTTATTTAAATACTTATGACTATGAAAAAATGTTTTTCCAATTAGACGATAACCTTGTACAAATCAGACGTCTAAAAGAAAAATATATTGAATTTAATAAAACAGAAGAAAGGGACCTAGAAAAAATCAATACTCTTTTAAGCAATATTATTGATTGTTATTCTCATTCGACATTGATTATGTTTAAAGAATTTTCTGAACTATTAAAAGCTCATAAACAAGAAATCATCAATTCATTTATTTATATAACTGATAATAATGGAAATGAACGAAGACTATCTAATGGACCTATGGAAGGATATAATAGGACTCCTAAAGATTTCAAAAGAAATTCAAGAGGATTAAGTAATTTTGAATATGTAAGAAGCAGATTGATTTGGGCTAACAGGAAAAATGAATCTATTTTAGCCATTCCTAAATCAAAAAAAGAAGTATATAAATTTAAAAAATAACTTGTTAAATGTATCTAGACAAAATGAAAGGAACAACCTATTTGATTGTTCCTTTAAACTTATTTTCTTTTGAATTTTTAGGTTGCCCCCTAAAGTGCCCCCTAACTTTCAACAGGTTTTTCTTAAAACCCCTAAAGTTGTCCCCTAAATAATTTGGCTTTCCCCCTAAATTATTTGGTTACCCCGTGGTTTATTGAATAGTTGATTTACGATAAATATTTGTATAGCCTACGCACACTTCTTTTGTTTCTAATTCTTCTTGATTTAAAATTTTAGTAAGTAAACGTACAGCCAACGCACCCATATCATAAATTGGAAGATGAATCGTTGATAGTGATGGTCTACAAATAAGTGAGTAGCTTGTATCCATCATAGCCATAACTTCCATATCATCTGGAATGCTTATGTTATTATCGATTGCTGCATTAACAACTGCAACCCCTTCTTTATCATAACTTGCAAAAACTAAATCATGTTTATGATTTCTAAAATGTTCAACAAATTGTGTATAGCTTTCTTCATAGTGAGTAGAAGTATTAATAACCTGTGTTGACTCATCAAATGGTAATTGATGATCTTGATAAGCTTTTTTCATTCCTTCAATCAAATCAACTGTACGAATAAGATTTTGTTGAGGACTTACAAAAATAATATCATTTTTACCTTTTTCTAAATAATTATTAACAATATCATATGTAATCTTTTGTGCATCAACATAAACAGAACCTATCGATTCATCACTTACTTGCATTCCAATAACAACTGCCGGAATACTATGTTTTTTAACAAGTTCAATTTGTTGATCAATATTATCGTTATTAAATAATATAACTCCATCGGCTCTTGTGCGAATGACTTTTTCCATAACGTCGTCCATTGGACCATTTCCAATATCATCTGTTGTATAAATCGTAATATTGTAATCCAATGTTCTACCAGCATCACCAATACCACCAATCATATCTTTTACATGAGCAAATAATGATTGTGGGAAGATAATTGCAATAGTTGTAGTTTTGTTTGTCGCAAGACCTCGAGCAATTTGATTAGGTTTGAAGTTTAGTTCATCAATAACCTTCATTACCTTTTCTTTAGTTTTTTCACGAACAACTGATGATCCATTAATAACACGAGATACAGTTGCAAGAGAAACACCTGCTTCTCTTGCAACATCATAAATCGTTGCTTTTTTCATTAGTCTTTTAAATCATCGATAATGACATTTAAATCATCTTCAATGTCATTAATTTCATCTTCTAAATCAGAAAAATCATCAAATTCTTGTTCGCTCATTTTTTCTTTAACTTCATTAATTTTATCATTCACTTGGACAATAACATTATCAACTTGATCTTTTAACTTAGAATATTGGTCGCTATCTTGTAATTTTGTTACAACATCATCAAATTTATCTTTTAATTCATTTAATTTTGCTAAAGAACTATCTTTAAAGTCATCAACATCAAATTCATCAACTGTTTTTTTAATACTATCAATTGTTTCACTAATTAATTTTTGATAGTCTTCAAATGTCATTTCTTTAGCACTATCAAGAGTTTCTTTTCCTTTACCTTTTAATTCTTCTCTTAACTCGCTTCCTTTTTTTGGTGCCAATAACATCCCAGCAAGAGCACCAATTCCTAAAGTTGTTAAAAATCTTCCTAATTTCATATTATCTCACCTTTCTATTTTTTCTTAATAAAGCTCATCATCATTTTCAATGGATTAAACTTTGGTCTTTGAGGATCAAAGAACTTTGCAACTGTTTCTACAGGCGCATTTAATAAGTCTAATTTGTAATTGACATCATCTAAGATTTTATCAACTCTTTTCAATGTATCTTGTGCCATTTCAACAGTATCCCCTGTTTGTTTAATTGCTGTTGATGTACGAATAAACAACACCCCTAAAGCAACTAAACAAAATGCACCTGCTAAAATTAAAACACAGTAACAAATGTCCATTGTTGTCATAAACATCCCTCTACTTTCATTAATAATTTTACCATAATTTACTCTTTTTATATAGATTTTTTGGCTTCAATCAACATTTCTTCAAATTTATAAATATCTTTACTACTCATAAATAAGAATACACAGTTATCATATTGCATTAATTCTTTAACACCTGCTTCATCTTCAGTAATGACTTTAGCACGTGCACTATTTTTTGAAATATCATAGATATCAATATCAATACCGTCTTCATGTTTTGCATTTTCTGGGAATGGACAGAAATATGGGTAATCCGCTTTATCCATTTCTTGAGCAAATTCTTTAGCAAAACGCGCTCCCCTTGAAAAACGATCTGGTTGGAAAATGGCAACGATTTTCTTACCTGGATATCTCACTCTTGTTGCTTCAATAACATATCTGATTGCAGTTGGATGATGTGCATAATCGTCAACAAAAACATTGTTTCCTTGAGTTTTTACAGTATAACGACGTTTTGTTCCTTTGAATGTTTGAAGTTTACTTAAAATATAGTCATAAGACATATCTTCTAAATAACCAAGAGTAATAATAGCTAATGAATTATATAACATATGCATTCCAAATAATGGTATGTTAAAATGTCCAAATAATTCTTGATGAATATAAACATCAAATGATAATCCTTGTGGTGTTTCTAAAACATTAACAGCGCGAACATCATTATTTTCACCTAAACCAAATCTTAAAACATGTTTTTCAAAATGAATTTTCTTAATGTTAGGGTCATCTCCCCAAACAATAACTGTTTTCTTAACTTGTTTAGCAAATTGTTCAAAAGATTGAATATATCTTTCAAGATTTCCAAAATAATCAACATGGTCTAATTCAATGTTATTAATAATGGCATAATCTGGATGATAATGTAAGAAATGATCTTGGAATTCACACGTTTCTGAAATAAAATATTTACTTCCTACTTGTCCATGTCCAGTTCCATCACCAATTAAAACAGATGTTTTATCAAAATCTTCAAATAAATGGTAAGCCATACCTGTTGTTGTTGTTTTTCCATGTGTTCCTGCAACAGCAATAGAAACATAATGTTCCATAAAATCAGCTAAGAAATCATAATATCTTGTACACTTTACATTTGGGTTTTCTAAAGCTGCTTTGACTTCTTCATTGGATTCATCAAAAGCATTACCAATAATTACGTGATAACCATCCTTTATATTATCTTTATTGAATGAATAAATTGGAATATTTCTTTTTCTCAATTCATCTTCAATAAATATATATTTATCAATATCACTTCCAGCAACTTCGTTTCCTAATTCATATAAAATTGTTGCTAGTGGAGCCATTCCTGACCCTTTAATTCCTATAAAATAATACATACTTGTCACCTCGTTAACTATTCTATCACAAATTGATTTCTTTTTCTTTGTTAAGAGTATATTTTTTAAAAAAAACGAGCAAAGCCCGTTTTGAAACATTCTATGTAAGTTTAAACCCCTAAACTAATACGAATACATTTATTAATACGTTCCATTTCTAATGGCGTTAATTCCCCTATTTTTCTAATCAACCGTGATTTATCAATGGTCCTCATTTGTTCAAGCAAGGCAATTGAATTTTCTTTTAAATCATCTCTTGATTTAATAAATGTATGGGTAGGAATATTTTTCTTTTTAGATGATGTCAAAGGTGAAATAATAATAGTTGTACTAAATCGATTCCCACTATCATTTTGAATAACAACAACAGGTCGAATTCCAGACTGTTCACTTCCTACACCTACACTCAAATCAGCATAAAACAAATCTCCTCTTTTTACTTCCATATAATTCATCCTTTCTTTTGATATTATTATATAATTTCTTGTTGACAAAATTTGTCTATTTAAAGAGGCTTTAAAAATATTTTTTCACTTTAAAAGTTTACTCATTTTTTTCTTTTTTATACAAAAAAAACGAGCACAAGCTCGTTTTTAAATAATATAAATATCTTTTGTAAATGAATTTAAAACCTGACATCCATCTTTTGTCACCATAACTAGATCTTCTACACGTACTCCGAAATTTCCTTCTAAATAAATACCTGGTTCAATTGAAAAAATCATTCCTTCCTCAACTTCCATTTCATTTACCGAAGAGACATCTCCATATTCATGAACATCTCGACCAATAAAATGTCCTAAACGATGTGTAAAATATTTTCCATAGCCTTCATCACTGATGACTTTTCTTGCACACTTATCAATATCTGATAATTTAACTCCTGGTTTGATCATTGCTTCTGCAGCTTCATTTGCTTTTTTTACAATTTCATAAACTTTAATTTCTTCTTCCAAAATACCTTCATAAAAGAATGTACGTGTCATATCAGAACAATACCCTTTATAAACACATCCCATGTCAATCAGTACACAATCACCTTTTCTAAGTGGTGTATCATCATTTTCATGATGTGGATCAGCAGCATTTTTACCAAATGCAACAATCGCACCATAACAAGTAGAATGATGATTGAAAAATAATTCATCTAATTTTTTAGCAAGTTGTTTTTCTGTCACGCCTTCTTGAATGAATGGAATGATTTCTTCCATAACAGCATCATTGATTTTACTTGATTCAATCATTAAAACTTGTTCTTGTAAATCTTTTTTCATGCGAACGAGATCAACACATGGTGAAGCATTGATATATTTTGCACCTGGGAGTTTTTTCATAAGATCTAACAAGAAATGTGAGGCCCAATTTTTATCAATTCCAATTCTTCCTGGAAAATGCATTTCATCAACAATTGTTTGAATAGCATCTTGTCCATCTTTATGCCAAACAATGTTAACATCTAAATCATGATCCAAATAAAATAAATCATTCATGAATAAGGTATGATTTCCATGTTTTGAAATCATGAAAACAAACATTCTTTCATGCGGATCATTATAGTATCCTGTACAATAAGCAATTGATTGAGGATCACTTATTAAAAAGTAATCCAATCTTGCTTCTTCCATTAAATCAAGTATTTCTTGTATACGATCGTTATTCATCTTTTAAAACTCCAATACCTAATTCTTTTAATTGATCTTCTTCTACACTGTTTGGTGCTTTAGACATTGGACATGTTGCACTGGCATTTTTAGGGAAAGCAATAACATCTCTAATAGAATCACTTTCAGTAAGTAACATGGCAAGACGATCTAATCCTAAAGCAAATCCTCCATGTGGTGGTGTCCCATATTTTAATGCATCAACAAACCAACCAAATTTATTTCTTACTTGTTCATCTGTTAAACTTAAAGCTTTGAAAGCTCTTTGTTGTAAGTCTTGTTCGTAAATACGTTGAGAACCTCCACCAAGTTCAAAACCATTTAAAACAATATCATAGGCATCAGCAAGACAATTTGCTGGATCTGTATCTATTTTATCTAAATCTGATTCTTTAGGTCTTGTAAATGGATGATGCATTGCATAATATCTTTGAGTTTCATCATCATATTCAAACATTGGGAAATCAACAACCCATAATAATCCTAATTCTTTTGGATCATATAAATTTAATTCTTTTCCTAAATGATTACGTAAAGCAGCTAAAGCATCACAAACAACCATATATTTTGTATCCGATACAAATAATAATAAGTCGTTATCTTCACCATTCATTGCTTCAATTAATCTTTGCATTTGTTCTTCGCTAAAGAATTTAGCAATTGGTCCTTCACCAACACCATTATTTACTTTTAACCAAGCAAGACCTTTTGCTTTATATGTTTTTGCAAGTTCTGTTAATTGATCAATTTTCTTTCTTGAATAATCACTTGCATGATTTTTAACATTAATCCCTTTAACATATCCATTATTTTCTAAAGCTGATTTAAATACCATAAAATCAACATCTTTAACAACTTCATTTAAGTTAACAAGTTTCATATCAAAACGGATATCTGGTTTATCAATACCATATGTTTCCATCGCTTCATGCCAAGTCATACGTGGAAGTGGTAACTTAACATCAACACCTTTTACATCTTTGATGACTTTAGCTACCATATTTTCACCAACTTCGATGATTTCATCTGTAGTCATAAATGACATTTCAACATCAACTTGAGTAAATTCTGGTTGACGATCCGCTCTTAAATCTTCATCTCTGAAACAACGAGCAATTTGGTAATATTTTTCAAAACCAGCAACCATTAATAATTGTTTAAATAATTGAGGTGATTGTGGTAAAGCATAGAAATCACCATGATGTACACGTGAAGGTACTAAGAAATCTCTTGCTCCTTCAGGAGTTGATCTGTTTAAATAAGGTGTTTCAATATCCACAAAATCATGATTATCTAAGTATTCTCTAATACTTCTTGTAATTTTATGTCTTGTTAGAATTTTATTTTGCATAACAGGTCTTCTTAAATCAAGATAACGATATTGCATTCTTGTTTCTTCTAAAGCATCTGTATCATCTGCAACAATAATTGGTGTCGTATTGGCTGTATTGATGATTTTGATTTCTGATGCATCGACTTCAATATCCCCTGTAGGCATATTTGGATTTTTGCTAGAACGTTCTACAACAGTTCCTTTAACATATAAAATATATTCATTTTTAATATCTTTTGAAATGTTTTCCATTTCTTCATTGATAATAATTTGTGTAATTCCATAACGGTCTCTTAAATCAATAAATACAAGAGCTCCTAAATTTCTCTTTTTAGCAACCCATCCTTTTAGTTCAACTGTTTGTCCAACATTTTCTAAACGAAGTTCACCGTTATTATGTGTTCTATTCATGTTCATGTCCTCCACTTAAATGATTTTCAATATGTGCCAAAATATTTTCTAATGGTACTACAACTTGTTCTTTATCATGATTACATTTAATATTAACCACTTCATTTTTTACTTCTTCTTCCCCTAAAATAATAGAGAAATGTGCATTAAAACGATCTGCTGATTTAAATTGTCCTTTTAAGCCACGAGATACATGATCCATTTCACATGTAAAGCCATTTGCTCTTAACATCGCAATAATTTGCATAGCAAGATCTTTTGCTTCTTCGCCTAAAGGCATAATATAACAATCTAAACCATCTTCGTCTTCATCTTCTTCATCATCTAAAGCAAGAAGAAGTCTTTCCATACCAAAAGCAAAGCCAACACCAGGTGTAGCCGGTCCACCAATTTCTTCAATTAAACCATTGTAGCGTCCACCACCACCAACAGTAGCTCCAGCACCTAATTTTGGATCATCAGAAATGATTTCAAAAACAGTATGAGAATAATAATCTAATCCTCTTACTAAATTTGTATCAATAACATAATAAATTTCTAAATCATCTAATAAAGAACATACTTTATCAAAATGATTTTTAGCACTTTCGCTTAAATAATCAATTGTTTTCGGTGCTGTTTTCATAGCTGGATGTTTCGCATCCACTTTGCAATCTAAAATACGTAAAGGATTCTTTTCAAAACGTGCTTTACAATCTTCGCATAAGTCATCTAAATGGCCTCTAAAATGATCTTTTAAAGCTTCACGATAAGCATCTCTTGATTCATTATCACCTAAAGAGTTGATATGAAGTGTGACATTTTGAAGTCCTAATGCTTCAACAACAGTCACTGCCATAAGCATACATTCAACATCTACATAAGGTGATTCAACACCTAACATTTCTACCCCAAATTGGTGGAATTGTCTTTGTCGACCATTTTGAGGCCTTTCATATCTAAACATTGGTCCCATATAATAAACTTTTTGTAGTTTTTCTGGTAAACCATACATTTTATTTTCTACATAAGCTCTTGCAATACCAGAAGTTCCTTCTGGCCTAAGTGAAATATATCTTCCTTTTTTATCTTGAAAAGTATACATTTCTTTAGAAACAACATCACTTGTATCCCCAACAGCTCTGTTAAATAATTCAGCATGTTCGAAAATTGGTGTTCTCATTTCTTTGACATTATAATTAGCGGCAATCGTTCTTAACAATTGTTCTAATTTAATCCATTTTTCACTTTGTCCTGGTAAAATATCTACCGTACCTCTTGGTGCACTATATCCCATTATTTTTCCTCCTTAAAATATAAAAACGCCCTCATAAGGACGTTTCAACGCGGTACCACCTTAATTCGTATTTTCATACGCACTTTCATCTTAACGCGATTAACGATTACTCTTTTCAAGTAATTCCTCACAAGTGTCCCATAGCTTCCATACAAAGATTTTCACCAACCATCTTCTCTCTAACTATTTCCACTATTTAATCTTGCTCAATGGATTACAAAGATTATATAAAATAATGACTAAAAAATCAATTCCTATTTCTAGCATCTATAGTATACCACGTTTTTTAATCATTTATGTCTCAAATTTGTCTCATTTTTGTTCCATTTTTGAAAGACGATACTCTTCTACAATAAATTGTGACAGATCTTCTTTTAAACTATGGTTATCATAATAAACCAGACGTATTTTCTTCTTTCTAGCAATATCATTCAATTTTAAAAGATAACTTTCAACAGGTTTTATTTTTTCATTTTGACTATAAACAACAAGAAGCTGATAGAAATCTTCTACCAGCTTTTTGCCAACTTGATCATTATATAAAATATTTATTGCACGACGATCAATCATTATAAATCAATATCACATAAGTTAGAAGCATATCCAATATAACTTGCAGGTGTCATATCTAATAAAGTTTGACGATCTTCATCTGATAAAACATCTAATCCTTTCGCAAATTCCATAATTGCTTCTTGTGAAATATTTTTACCTCTTGTAAGTTCTTTTAATTGATCATAGGCATCAGAAATACCATATTTTCTAAGCATTGTTTGAATTGGTTCAGCAAGAACTTCCCATTTTTCATTTAAGTCAGCTGCAAGTTTATCTTTATTAACAACACATTTAGCTAAACCATTTGTTGTTTCACTAATTGCTTGTAAAGAATAACCAAAAGCTAAACCAATATTTCTTTGACTTGAACTATCTGATAAATCTCTTTGCATACGTGATCTAGGTAATTTGTTTGATAAACCAACACAAATATTATTAGACATATCAACATTTGCTTCTGAGTTTTCAAAACGAATTGGATTGACTTTATGAGGCATTGTACTACTTCCTACTTCTCCTTTTACAGGAATTTGTTTGAAGTATTCCATTGAAATGTATAACCACATATCAACATCAAAATCCACTAACACATTATTGAAATGACGAATACCATCTAAAATATGACATGTATAATCATGGCTTTCAATTTGTGTTGTTAAAGGATTGTAAGTTAACCCTAAATATTCTTCTACAAATTTTTTATTAAGAGTTTGCCAATCTAATTGAGGAAATGCTGTTAAAATAGCACTATAGTTTCCTGTTGCCCCATTAAATTTAGCTTTAATTTTAATATTTTCAATATTTTCAATGCTTGAAGTAAAACGATAAGCATAAACTTTAAATTCCTTACCAATTGTTGTTGGTGTGGCAGGTTGACCATGAGTATGAGCTAACATCGCATCATTTTTATGTTCAACAGCCCATTTATTAATAACAGCAGTAAATTCTTTGGCTTTCTTTAACCAAACATCATTTAAACCATGTTTGATCATACAAGCATAAGATGTATTATTAATATCTTCTGAAGTACATCCAATATGAACAAAACTGATTAAATAATCATAACCCATATCTTTTAATTGATTTCCAATGAAATATTCTACTGCTTTAACATCATGTCTTGTAACAGCTTCAATATCTTTGATTGCTTTAAAAGAATCATAATTGAAATCTTTTGAAATAGCTTCGATTTGTCCTAAGTTATCTTTGTCAAATTTAGAAAGAACATCACTTTCTACATTTTCAATTAAAAATTTTAACCATTGAATTTCAACAAAAACACGATATTTCACTAAAGCATATTCAGAAAAATATTCACCTAAAGCATCTTTAATACCTGCATAACGTCCATCTAAAGGACTTAATGTAAAACATTCAAATTGTTGTTTATCCATTCTATTTACCACCTCTAAAATAATTTACACCAGCTTCAAATAATTTTTGATCCATTTCACCATAAACATTTTTAAAACGGTTTTCTCCTTGACGTTCACTATGTCCCATCTTACCAAGAACACGACCATCACGAGAAACAATACCTTCAATAGCATACATTGAACCATTAGGATTGTATGGTGTTTGCATTGTGACTTTACGATTAGGATCAACATATTGAGAGAATACTTGTCCATTAGCGAATAATTCATCAATAACTTCTTTAGGAGCAACAAAACGTCCTTCTCCATGAGAAATAGGAATAACATGAACATCCCCCACATTAACATTAGCAAGCCATGGTGATTTAACAGAACCAATACGTGTATCTACAAATTGAGATAAGTGACGACCAATCGTATTAAATGTAAGAGTAGCGTCATTTTCCGACATATCTCTAATTTCACCATATGGAAGTAATCCTAATTTAATAAGTGCTTGGAATCCATTACAAATACCAATCATTAAACCATCTCTATTATCTAATAAATCACTAATTGCTGCTTTTAATCTTGGATTTCTTAAAACTGTTGCAATAAATTTACCTGAACCTTCAGGTTCATCACCAGCAGAGAATCCTCCTGGTAGCATCACAATATTAGCACGTTTGATAGCATTTTCCAATTCATCAATCGATGTTTTTAACATTTCTTCTGTTTTATTTCTAATTAAGACAAGTTCAACCTTTGCCCCTGCTTTTTCAAAAGCACGTTTTGAATCATATTCACAGTTTGTTCCTGGGAATACTGGAATAACAACTAAAGGTGTTTCAATATATTGTTTTGCTTTTAAAGTTGATCTTGTTTTACATTCAGCAACTTTAATTTCTTGTGTAGGTGCTTTTTCTCTTGTTGGATAAACACTTTCTAATGGTGCTTTATTGATTGCGTAAGCTTCTTGAATAGAAATTGTATCCATTCCATAAGAGAATTTTTCACTATCATTTAAAGTAGCCACTACTCTATAATCTAAACTTACTAGATCTTTTTCAGATTTCACTTCAACAATAATATTTCCATAATTCTTTTCAACATAAGAAGCAAGAGTATGATCTGTATTGAAAGCAGCTCCTAAACCATTACCAAAAGCCATTTTACAAACAGCTTCGATTACACCACCATCTTTAACTGTATATGCAGAATAAATTTTCTTTTGTTTCATTAAATCTTGAATAGCATCATATTGTTTTTGTAAATGATCAAAATCAAAGACTCTAAATTGATCTTTTTTAATTTGAACTTCCGCTAAAATATGTCCTGCTTCTTTTGCTTCTGGTGTCATAACATCATGAACATCACTTGCTGTAATAGCAAAAGAAACAAGTGTTGGTGGAACTGAAATATTTTCAAATGTTCCTGACATTGAATCTTTACCACCAATTGATGGAAGTTTTAATTCTTGTTGAACACGATTAGCTCCAAGTAAAGCAGCTAATGGTTTACCCCAACGTTTTGGATCATCTAATAATTTTTCAAAATATTCTTGGAATGAAAAACGAATTGTATGATAGTTTCCACCCATGGCAACGATCTTAGCAACACTTTCAACAACAGCATACATAGCTCCATGATATGGTGACCATTTAGAAATCTTAGGATTATACCCATAAGCCATTAATGAAGCAGTTGTTGTTTCTTTTCCTAAAACAGGAATTAAAGCAGCCATACCTTCTGTTTCTGTGTGATATGTACGTCCACCATAAGGAGATAAAACTGTACCATTTCCAATAGATGAGTCAAATCTTTCAACAAGACCTTTTTGTGAAGCAACAGATAATCTTGATAATACTTCTTTTGTTGTACCAACAAAATCATTTCTTTCTTCTTCATCAAAAGGTGTACTTTCAAAGTTTGGTAATTCAACTTCAATATTTTGATAACGTTTTGCCCCTGCAGCATCTAAGAAATCACGAGAAATATTAACAATATCTTTACCCATGTGCTTCATTACTAAACGATTTGTATCTGTAACAGTTGCCACTTGAACAACTTCTAAGTTTTCTTTTGTACATTCTTCTTTAATGAAATCAACATCATAGTCATTGACAACAATGGCCATACGTTCTTGTGATTCACTAATAGCAAGTTCTGTACCTGTTAAACCATCATATTTTTTCAAAACAGCATCTAAATCAATATCAAGCCCTGGAGCCAGTTCACCAACGGCAACACAAACTCCACCAGCTCCAAAGTCATTACATCTAACAACTTTTTCTGAGACCGCTTTATTTCTAAATAATCTTTGAATTTTTCTTTCTTCAACAGGATTTCCTTTTTGAACTTCAGCACCTGCTGTTTCAATAGATTTTACGTCATGTGATTTTGAAGAACCGGTAGCACCACCGATACCATCACGTCCTGTGCGTCCCCCAATTAATAAGACGATTTGTCCATTTTGTGGTTCTAAACGTTTTACTTGTTCTTTTGGTGCAGCAGCCACAACAGCTCCTACTTCCATACGTTTAGCGATATAACCTTCATCGTATATTTCATGAACATAACCTGTTGTTAAACCGATTTGGTTACCATAACTTGAAAAACCATGAGCGGCTTCTTGACAAATTTTTCTTTGTGGTAATTTACCTGGCGTTGTTTCTGCCAATGTTTTTCTTGGATCACCTGCTCCAGTAATACGCATTGATTGGTAAACATAAGCACGTCCTGAAAGTGGGTCACGAATAGCTCCACCTAAACATGTAGCAGCTCCCCCAAATGGTTCGATTTCTGTAGGATGGTTATGTGTTTCATTTTTAAACATTAATAACCATTGTTCATCTCCTTGATTTGTATGAACAGTGATTTCAATAGAACATGCATTAATTTCTTCAGAAACTTCCATATCATCAAGATATCCTTTTTTACGAAGTTCTTTCATTGAAATAGTTGCAAGATCCATTAAAGTAAGAGGTCTTGTTGTATTTACCCCATAAACTGCATGTCTACTTGTTTTATAGCTTTCAATATCTTTTTCTAAGATTTCTTTAAAAGCACCATTTTGAATATCAATATCTGTAATAACTGTCGCAAATGTTGTATGACGACAGTGATCTGACCAATATGTATCTAATACTTTAATTTCTGTTTCAGTAGGATCTCTATGTTCTTCATTTTTAAAGTAATCTTGTGTTACTTTTAAATCATCAAGATTCATAGCCATTCCATTATCTTTTAAGAATTGATTTAATCCTGTTTCATCTAAATCATTAAATCCAGTTAAAGTTGGTACAGATTTAATATCAGGTGTTTCATCATTTAAATGTTCTGGTTTTTCTAAAGAAGCAATTCTTTGATCAACAGGGTTAATTAAATAATGTTTGATTTGATTTAAAACATCTTCATTTTTATCAATGTCTACTACAATAAGTTTGGCACATCTTACTTTTGTTGAAGATGTTCCTGTTAGAATTTGGAAACATTGTTCGCATGAATCAGCACGTTGATCATATTGACCTGGTAAAAATTCAATTGCGAAAACAGATTCTTTTTCACTCATTGGAAATGTTTCATCATAAACATGATCCACCATTGGTTCAGCAAGAATTGTATTAATTCCTTGTTGTAAGATTTCTTCACTAATTCCTTGTACATCATAACGATGAACAATACGAAGTGAATGAATCGTTAAACCTAATTGTTCAACGAGGTTGGTTTGAATTTCATGCGCTTCTGTTGCGTATTCTTTTCTTTTTTCTACATAAATTCTTCTTACATTTGTCATAGAGTTCTCTCCTATCTAAGTCCAATATCATGACGATAGTACATACCATCGAATGTAATAATTGTAGCAGTTTCATAGACTTTCGCAAGTGCTTCTTGTAAATTTGCCCCTCTTGCACACACATTTAAAACACGTCCACCATTTGTGACAAGTTTACCATCTTTTAAAGCTGTTCCCGCATGGAAAACAACAATATCATCACTTACTTTGTCAATATTTTTAATTTCAATTCCTTTTTCATATTTACCTGGATATCCACCACTTGCTAGAACAAGACAAGCCACGTGGTCATCTGACCATTTGATATCTACTTGATCTAAAGTATAAGTCGCACAAGCATCCATAATTTCATAAAGATCACTTTCTAAACGAAGAAGGATTGATTGTGTTTCAGGATCACCAAAACGGACATTAAATTCAAGTACTTTCGCTTGATTATTTTCAATCATTAAACCAATGAAAACAACTCCACGATAGTCCATTTGATCTTCTTTAAGTCCTTGCATAAATGGATCAAGAATATCTTTTTTTAAGACTTCATCCATACCTTCTGGTAAAAATGGATTTGGAGAAACAGTTCCCATACCACCTGTATTAGGTCCTTTATTTCCATCAAAGATTTGTTTATGATCTTTTGCTGAAACCATTGGTACAATTGTTTTACCGTCTGTAAAACAAAGTAAAGAACATTCAAATCCTGTTAAGAATTCTTCTAATACAACTTTACTTCCGGCACCATCTAAAGCACCATCAACCATCATTTCTTTTAAAGTAGAAATGGCATCTTCTTTATTTTCAACAATGACAACACCTTTTCCAGCAGCTAAACCATCTGCTTTGATTACTAATGGAAAATCAAAGTGATCAACTTCTTTACAAGCTTTTTCAAAGTCTGTGACTTCAACATATTTTGCTGTAGGAATATGATGTCTGACCATAAAATCTTTAGAGTAAGCTTTGCTTCCTTCTAAAGTTGCCGCCTTTTTTTGAGGACCAAAAGCTTTATAACCCGCTTTTTCAATATCATCAGCAAGCCCTTTACATAAAGGAACTTCTGGACCGATGACAGTTAAATCAATTTGATTTTTTTTAATAAAATCAACAATAAATTCATTATCTTCTACTGAACCAGGTACACATGTACCTAAACTTGCAATACCAGGATTTCCTGGTATTGCATAAAGTTCAGTTACTTTTGGACTTTGTTTTAATTTATAAGCAATCGCATGTTCACGACCACCACTACCGATTACAAGAACTTTCATATAAGCCTCCTAGTGTCTAAAGTGTCTATATCCGCTAAATACCATAGGGATATTTTTTTCATTACATAAATCAATTGAATCTTGATCTCTAATTGAACCACCTGGTTGAATAATTGCTTGAACACCTGCATCTGCAGCCACTTGAACACAGTCATTGAATGGGAAGAAAGCATCTGAAGCAAGTACTGAACCATTGAAATCTTTATCTGGATTATTATGAATAGCATTTTCTAAAGCCCATACTCTTGATGTTTGTCCTCCACCAATAGCAAGTGTTACACCATTTTTAACAATACAGATCGCATTTGATTTTACATATTTAACAACTTTCATACCAAATTCCATATCTGTAAGTTGTTCTTTTGTAGGTTGTGCATTTGTCACAACTTTCATTTCATCAATCATTTTTGTATTTAATTCTTGAACTAATACTTTTCCTTCAAGATATTTAATATCATATTTAGCACCACGTGCATCTAAGTTTTTAAGTTTTAAAATACGTAAGTTTTTCTTTTTCTTTAAGATTTCTAAAGCATCATCATCAAAATCTGGTGCAGCTACGATTTCTAAGAAAATCTTATGCATTTGTTCAGCTGTTGCTTTATCGATTTTATAGTTAACAGCAACGATTCCACCAAAGATAGATTGAGGATCAGCTTCATAGGCTTTCATATAAGAATCATAACCTGTATTTCCAATAGCAACACCACAAGGAGTTGAATGTTTGATGGCTGCTGTAACGATTTGATTACCAAATTCTCTAACAAGTGCAACTGCTCCATATAAATCGTTTACATTGTTAAATGAAATTTCTTTACCATGAAGTTGTTCATAATCTAATAAAGATTTTTGAACATAACTATCTTCATATTTATTTGCTGCTTGTTGAGAGTTTTCGCCATAACGTAAATGTTCTACTTTCTTTAATGAAAGATTTAATGTATCTGGGAATTGATCTCCAACTTGATCTGCAAAGTATCTTGAAATCATTGCATCATAAGCACCTGTCATAGAGAATGCTTTATAAGCAAGATTCATTCTGAAATCAAAATCAGTTGTATCATTTTTAATAGCTTCAAGTACATTATTATAATCTTTTGGATCAGTTACAATTAAAACATCTTTAAAGTTTTTAGCAGCTGAACGAATCATTGAAGGTCCACCAATATCAATATTTTCAATCATATCTGGTAAATCTTTACCAGCTTTTAAAGCTTTTTCAAATTCATATAAGTTGACACATACTAAATCAATTGGATGAATACCATGTTTTTTAATTGTTTCAACATGACTAGGTAAATCACGACGATATAAAAGTCCTCCATGAACCATTGGATGAAGTGTTTTAACACGTCCATCTAACATTTCAGGAAATCCTGTCACATCATCAATTGCAATACAAGAAACCCCATTTTCTTGTAAAACTTTCATTGTACCTCCTGTCGATACAATTTCAAATCCTAATTCTACTAATCCTTTAGCAAAATCAACAACCCCATCTTTATTTGTAACTGAAATTAAAGCTCTTTTCATTTAAATTACCTTTGCCTTTCCATCAATAATTTTTATCTTATTATCACAATATAACCCTACAACTTCAGGTAATAATTTATGTTCAATCTCTAACACCCTTTTTTGAATATCATCCGCTGTATCTAAATCCGATATATCACAAGCAACTTGTTTAATAATCGGTCCCCCATCGACAATATTTGAAACAAAGTGCACGGTTGCCCCCGAAACCTTTGCACCACGTTGTAATACAGCTTCATGAACATGCATTCCATACATTCCCGGCCCACAAAAAGAAGGAATAAGAGAAGGATGAATGTTCATAATTTTATTTGGATATGCATCGATTAACTCATCCGTTAAAATTGCTAGATAACCAGCCAATACAATAAAATCAATATTTCTTTCTTTTAACATCTTTACAATCAAAGCATCATCTTTTTTTACTACTGCTGTTTCAATACCAGCATCTTTCGCTCTTTGTAAGCCATAAGCCTTTTGACGATTTGAAATCACAAGTGCAATCTCACCATTGATTTTTCCCGCTTGTTTAGCATCAATGATTGATTGTAAATCTGTTCCCCCACCAGAGACAAAGACTGCAAATTTTAGCATAAATCCACGCCCTTATCTCCTTCTACGATATTTCCAACAACGTAGCATTTATCTCCTGCTTCTTCAATAGCTTTCATTGTTGTTTCAACATCTTCTGGATTAACTGCAATTACCATACCAAGACCCATATTGAATGTGTTGTACATCATATGTTCTTCAATATTTCCATTTTTTTGAATTAAATCAAATAAAGCTGGTACTGGATAACTTTCTTTTTTAATGATTGCTCTTACATTTTCAGGAAGCATTCTAGGTACATTTTCAAAGAAACCTCCTCCTGTAATATGAGAGCATCCTTTAATTCTAACACCCGCATTTTTTACATTTTTTAAAGCTTTTACATAAATACGTGTTGGTTCAATTAAAGCTTCTCCTAAAGTTTTTCCTAATTCATCATAGTATGTATCTAATGATTCTTTTGTCATTTCAAACACTTTTCTAACAAGTGAAAAACCATTTGAGTGAACACCACTTGAAGCGATACCAATTAAAGTATCACCTGACTTAATTGTTGACCCATCAATAATATCTTTTTTATCAACAACACCAACCGCAAATCCTGCTAAATCATAATCATTTTCTGGCATTAAACCTGGATGTTCGGCAGTTTCTCCACCAACTAAAGCACATTCAGATTGTAAACATCCTTCAGCCACACCACTTACAATTGAAGCAATTTTTTCAGGATAGTTTTTACCACAAGCAATATAATCTAAGAAGAAAAGTGGTTCTCCTCCTGAACAAGCAATATCATTGACACACATCGCAACAGCATCAATTCCAATAGTATCGTGTTTATCCATCACAAAAGCAAGTTTTACTTTTGTTCCACAACCATCTGTTCCTGATAATAAAACCGGTTCTTCCATATTTTTAATACCACTTAAATCAAAGGCACCAGCAAAACCACCAAGTCCTCCTAAAACTTCAGGGCGCATTGTTTTTTTAACATGTTCTTTCATTAATTCTACTGATTTATAACCTGCTTCAATATCGACTCCAGCTTTTTTGTAATCCATCATTATTCTCCTTAATTATTTATTTTGCATTCTTGCTAGAACTGCTTTATAAGTTTCAATTAAATCTCCAATATCTTGTCTAAATACATCTTTATCATATTTTTGGTTTGTATCAACATCCCATAAACGACATGAATCTGGTGAAATTTCATCAGCTAATAAGATTGTTCCATCTGCAGTTTTACCAAATTCAATTTTAAAATCAACAAGTTTTAAATTCATTGATAAGAAGAATTCTTTTAATAATTCATTGATTTTTAATGTTGTTTCTTTGATGTATGCTAATTCTTCTCTAGTTGCAAGTTTTAAAGCAACAGCGTGATCATCATTGATTAATGGATCACCATATTCATCATTTTTATAGCTCATTTCAAAGATTGGTTCATCTAAAACGATTCCTTCAGGAGCTCCAAGTCTTCTACAGAAAGATCCAGTTGTAATATTTCTAACAATTACTTCTAATGGGAAGATATCTACTTTTTTAACTAAAATATCCCTTTCATTTAATTTTTTAATCATATGTGTTTTAATTCCAGCTTCTTCTAACATATCAAAGATAATACAAGAGATTGTATTGTTTAAAACACCTTTACCTTCAAACTTATCATGTTTAACACCATTACCTGCTGTTGCATCATCTTTATAATGAATTAAATATTCATCTTCCTTTTCTGTTTTGTAAACTTGTTTTGCTTTTCCTTCATACAATAATTCTGCCATTTTTCTTTTCCCCCTATTTGTATTTTTCTATGACTTCATCGTTAGCTTTCATTGCGTCAGCTTCCATTTGTTTTCTTTCTTTAAGTAGCCCTTCTTTGATTTCACTATGTTTAATAGCCATAATTTGAAGTGCTAAATAAGCTGCATTTTTACTTCCATTAATAGCAACAGTCGCTACTGGAATACCCGAAGGCATTTGAACAATGGATAATAAAGCATCCATTCCGTCTAAATTACTTCCTGCAATTGGAACACCAATAACTGGTAAAACTGTTTGACTAGCCACCACACCTGGAAGGGCTGCTGCCATTCCTGCAGCTGTAATAATCACTTCTGTTCCATCTGTTTCTGTTTCTTTAATAAAACTAGAAAGTCCTAAATGTGCTCTATGAGCAGATAAACAACGAACATTCACTTCAACACCATAATTTTTCAAAATCGAAATAGCTGGTTCAACTTTAGGTAAATCAGAAGTTGAACCCATGATAATAGCAACTTTCATCTTCTTCTCCTTTTAGAATAATCCAATAATTTTTCCATTTTCATCAATATCCATATTTACTGCAGCAGGGCGTTTTGGAAGTCCAGGCATACGCATAATATCACCTGAAATAGCAACCAAGAATCCAGCTCCTGCAGAAGGAATAATATCATTGATTTTTACTGTAAATCCAGTTGGTCGACCAAGTAAGGATGCTTGATCTGATAATGAGTATTGTGTTTTAGCAACACAAATTGGTAATTGACTTAATCCTTGTTCTGTATATTTTTTAATTTTATTTTTTGCTTTCTTTGTAAATTCAACACCATCTCCACCATAGATTTCTTTAACAATTGTTTCAATCTTTTCTTCAATTGATAAATCTAAATCATAAAGTGGATGATAATTAGCTTCTTTTGTTTCTAAAATATTTAATAACTTTTCAGCAAGTTCGATTCCACCATCAGCACCTTTTTCCCAAACTTTACTAATAGCTACTTCAACACCAAGTTTCTTGCAACATTCATTAAGTAATTGAAGTTCAGCTTCTGTATCAGTTGGAAAAGCATTAATAGCAACAACACATGGTAGATCAAATTTTGCTATATTTTCAATATGCTTTTCTAAGTTTCCTAAACCTGCTTTTAAAGCTTCCAAATTTTCATTTCCTAAATCTTTTTTAGCAACACCACCATGCATTTTTAAAGCACGAACAGTTGCAACAATAACAACTGCTTCAGGATTTAAATTTGCTTGACGACATTTAATATCTAAGAATTTTTCAGCTCCTAAATCAGCACCAAATCCTGCTTCAGTAATTGCATAATCCCCTAACTTGACAGCAAGTTGAGTGGCCATAACAGAGTTACATCCATGGGCAATATTTGCAAATGGACCACCATGAACAAAGACCGGTGTATGGTCTAAAGTTTGAACTAAATTCGGTTTAATCGCATCTTTTAATAAAAGTGTAACAGCTCCTGTTGCTTCAATATCATCAACAGTTACTGGTTTTCCATCATAAGTATAAGCAACAATCATTTTTGCAGCTCTTTGTTTTAAATCTTCTAAAGAAGTAGCTAAACAAAGAATAGCCATCACTTCACTTGCAACGGTAATATCAAATCCATCTTCACGAGGTACCCCATTGACTTTACCACCAAGTCCACATACAGTATGTCGTAAAGCACGATCATTTAAATCAACGACACGTTTCCAAACGATTTGTCTTACATCAATATTCAAGGGATTTCCTTGATGAATCGAATTATCAAGCATTGCTGCAATTAAGTTATTTGCAGCAGTGATTGCATGAATATCTCCTGTAAAATGAAGATTGATATCTTCCATTGGTACTACTTGTGCATATCCGCCACCAGCAGCTCCACCTTTAATTCCAAAACATGGACCAAGAGATGGTTCACGCATTGCAACTACAGATTTCTTTCCTAATTTGTTAAGTGCTTGCGATAAGCCAATCATTGTTGTTGTTTTCCCTTCACCTGCAGGTGTCGGATTGATGGCAGTTACAAGAATTAATTTTCCATCTTCATTTTTTTCAAGCTTTTTAATAGCTTCAAGAGAAATCTTTGCTTTATATTTTCCATAAAGTTCTAAATCATCCTCATCTAAGCCCACTTTTTTAGCAACTTCAACAATCGATCTCATCTTTGCGCTTTGAGCAATTTCTACATCAGTTAACATTGTCGTTCATCCTTTCTTTTTTAGCCTTTTGGTCACCTAAATTACTATCTTCATTATATTACAAGAGCCTCTATGAAACTAGTTAATTTAGCATATCAACCAAAAAAAGAGCCCACTCATCCAGACTATAATTAGCCCAGACGGTCGACTCTTTTGCACGATTATACTCCCTGTGGTTTATTCCACTTCCGTCAGTCGTATAACTTAACTGCATAATATCAAAAAATGACTCTTTAATCAACACCAAATTTCTTTGTTTTTATATAAAAATTGATTTTTTTATCATTCTATCATTTCTTTTTCATTTCTTAAAAATTTGTTAATTCTTTAAACAATTTAATAACTTTATCTGGATGCCATGCATTACCAAATCCATAGCTAGCAAAGATAAAAGGAATACCTGCAAATCTTGAAGCCTCTTGGTCTCCTTGTGTATCTCCTATATAAATTGCCTCTTGAATATGGTTTCTTTCCATCAACAATAAAATATTATGTCCTTTATCTTTTCCTGTTCTTCCTGACATTTCAATGTCTTTAAAATACTTTTCTAAATGATGAGCATGTAAAAAAGCTTCGACATATCCCTTTTGACAATTACTCACAATATATAGATCATATTTTTTAGATAAAATTTCTAACGTTTCTTCAATACCTTCATACAAAATAGCTCCATGTTCATTTAAATAATTGACCTCTTCTTCACTAAAATCATCAATAATTTGATTTCTTTTTTCTTCATTAACGCTTGGAAATAAGATATTGCCAATTTCTTCCATGGTTTTTCCCATCAGCGAAGCAACCTTTTCTTGAGTAATAGAAATATCTAAATGGTGTTTATCTAAAACTCTTTTCCAAATAAAAGGTGCACTTTGTGTAGAATCCCATAAAGTCCCATCTAAATCAAAAATCATTGCTTTTTTCATATTTCCACCAACCTTTTTTCTATTTTACCATAATTAATTATTCTTTTTCCGCAACACAATAACATACACCTTTAGGAGCAATGATTGGTTTATCCTTATAATATTCATTATAGTGAATAAGAGAATCTAAAGTAATTCTATAATCATCATGTCTTACTATTTTTAAATGACACAAATCAAGTATTTCTTTTAATTGTTCAAAACTATATTTAGCCCTCATTGTTTCATTTGCTTCTTTAGCTAATGCTTCTGATTTTCGTGTTTCATCACTTTCTTGATAACTAAGATAATCAAAGACAAGTCGACTTCCTTTTATCATATGTCTTGAGATTTCTTTAAGCAGTCTTTTAAATTGGTCATGCGTTAGATAATAACTTAAACCGAGGAGACTACATACAGAAAGTTGGTTTTCTTGATAAGAACTTTCTAATAACCTATTGATCCAATTATCCTTACCTAAATCAATTGATAGAAATTGAATATTTTTAATATCTACATTTTTACATCTTTGTTTTTTATCATCGATGACCTCTTGTTTATCAATTTCAAAAACTTTCATTTTATGTTGATACATATAAGCGAAACTATCGTAGCCTGAAGCAAAATCTAGATATTGTTTACATTCCTTTTCTAACATTTCATCAATGACTTCTTTACATAAAGCACTTCTAATTAAAACTGAAGGTGAAAGTTGATAATCTACAATCCATCTCAACGCCTCTTTTTGATTTCCTTTAAAGTTTGGATTAAAAAAATGAATACCTTGTGACATATTTAAACCAATCATTTTATATTCTTTATCTGTTATTAACTTCGTTGAAAAATCATCTTCAAAGATTTTTACCTCCTTTTCTTTTTGATGATAAGCTCTTGCAAATAAGCTTACTAATGCTGTCATATTTTGTTCCATAATCATACCTCCACATACTTAATACAGGATTTATATAAAAATGACTAGTCTTGAAAAAATGCCCATTTTATGGTAATATAAAGGTAGAAAAAAGAAAGAAATGAGAAAAAATTTCCCATTTCTTTTTATTTAGACTTCTTGAAGCCATTAAACCAAGCTCGCTCATCAAATGATTTCTTTTTTATTTTTATAACTTTTTTCTCTTTTGGAATGCCAATTGGCAAAAAGCATACTAATTCATAATCATCTGGCACATTTAATATATGTGCCATTTTCTTACCGATTTGATCTTCATCGGTAATATGCCCTTCATACCAACAGCTTTGATATCCTAAAGCAATGATTGCTAGTAACATATTTTCAATCGCTGCCGAATAATCCTGTATAGCAAAACATTTGTCACGGTACGCATAGATACGTTGAGTGAGAACACAAATGGCAGCGGGTGCACTTTGTCCTATTGGCGGATCTATAACATTGAGTAATTGTTTTAAAATATGTGGATCATCAATCGCAATAAAACTTGTTGTTTGTTTATTACATCCAGAAGGAGCGTCGATTCCTGCTTGCATTATTTTGATAAGGTCCTCTCTTTTTACTGGAACTGCTTGATATTCTCCTCGAAAACTATGTCTACTATGAATTAATTCTAGAAAAGTATTCATTTTTGTTCTCCTAATAACTGTATTTCTTAATCTTTTCCATCACACGATTAGCTTCATCACCTTGTAAAATATAAGGTTGATAATCATTTCTTCCTCTTGATGAAGTCAATGAACAAGGAATAATTTGTACTTTATAATCTAATTGATTTGTACCTTTAAAAGTATAAGATAATTGATAAATCATGGTATCGGTATCACTAGGATTACGATTACCACCAAAACAGAAATTACCTAAAGAATATACGATTGGTTTTCCATTATATGTTTCTGTTCCTTGAACAACATGAGGATGAGAGCCAATCACGGCATCAGCCCCAGCATCAATAGTAAATTTAGCAAGTGATCTTTGATCATCATTGGCTTGATATTGTCTTTCAATACCCCAATGATAATAGACAAAAACAAGTTGACACTTTTCATCATTTTTTAAATGATTAATTGCTTCTTGGATTTGTTGTCTTCCCTTTTTATTATTCATGGATAATGAAAGAGAACGATATCCTAAAAAACCGCATTTAATCCCTTTAATTTCTCTTATGTAATTTTCATCATAGCCAAAATGTCCAATAGAAGCTTCATCTAGATACTTTTTAGTATCTTGAAGTCCTGCTTCGTAATAATCTTCACTGTGATTATTCGCTAAAGTGACCGCTTCTACAGAAGAAGATGTTAAAATTTTTGTATATTCAGGATTACCACTAAATGGAAATTCTTTTTCAAGATGGTTACTTGCTGTTGTAAGAGGTCCTTCTAAATTAACAACCGTTAAATCATCTTTTTCAAAAACATCTTTGACTTTCTTTAAAAAATAAGTTAGATCTTTTCCTTGCCTTTGATATTCTTGATTAAACGACTCATCATTAGCTTGTCCAGCATAGTTTCCAAGGGTACAATCTCCAGCAAAAGAAATGGTAAAATTGACTTCTGGGTCTTCTTTCTTCTTTTCTTCTTTTTTTTCAACGACTGGTTCTTTTTTTACAGGTTCTTTTTGAGACGGTTTATTTAAATTAATTATTAAAATAATAACTAATATAATAATAAGAAAAAATAGAACCCCAACAAAAGCAACCTTCTTTTTATTTAATTTACTATTCATTTAATTCACCTCACCTTATTTTAACATATTCCAAAGAATGAAAAAGGCATATATAAACAAATTTTGTAATTTATTTCAATATAAAAAACAGTTATTTTTTTGGCTTATAGCAACTTGACCAGGTAGGAATGTTCCCTGGTCCTCCATCTAAATATTCATCTTCCTCCCATTGCTTTCGTTCCTCTTCGGTCATTGTATCCTCCGTATCGACTACAATTTCTATAACTTGCGCCTTTTCATCACTTTTCTTTTTTGATTTCATTGAACAATCCACCTTTCCTATAAAAATTATACAGTTCTATATATTAATCATACAACAATTAAAAGAAAAGCTACAATTTCAAAACCATAGAAAAGGAAATAAATAAATTATTATCGGTGCAATTAAACAAATGATCATAATTTTTAATACAGCTTTCATCTGTTCCTCCTTGAATTTTTGCAAAATAAAAACCGACTATTTTTTGTCGGCTCTATTTCCAAAAAGTTCTTTTCTTAATTTTTCCATTTCTGTTTCTAATTCCTCTATGGTGTAATCATCATATTCATGTACATCATCTGCATCATATTCAGTCCATTCGTAGTTTCCGTTTCTAATTCTTTCAGCAATTTCTTCATCTGTAACAGGAACAACTATTTCGTAAACTTCTTCGCTGTCTCTTTTTTTTTAATTCTTTTTCTTCCATAATTTTATCCCTTTTAATTATTGACCTTGTTCCCAAGCCCATTCCTTAAACTTCTTAAAAGCTTCGATTGCTTCTTTTGGGGCATCTTTCATAATTCCATCTTTTACTTTATCTTTATATGGTTCCCATATTTTCATTAGTTCTTCTATTTCTTTAGGATAATGTCTTAAAGCCATTTTATTTTCGCTCCTTTCTATTCATTAAAGTGCACCACTTATCTTACCTACATTATATTCAATTCTTCATCATTTCATCAATAAAAATAATTGTTAAAATGGATCTAACTCATATAGCTCACATATGATGTTTTAAAAGCATCTTAACTAACATTAATCTGTTTTATTCATATCACCTTTATTAATAAATCATTATTTAATTCTATTTCAAAGGAATGATAAAATATCACTTCTTTAACACATCCCCAAAATATGTTAAAATACTTCCATTGGAGGAATAAACATGATTCAAGAAATATTAGAAAATAAACAAGATTATGCCTCTTTACTTTGTGAAAGTGACCCTAATATCAATCTTGTAGAAAATTATTTAAGAGATGGTAGATTATTTGCTTACTTTGAAAACAATGAACCAATTTCTTTTATTGTAGTCAAAGAAATAAATGACACTACCCTTGAAATAAAAAATGTTCTAACTTTAGAAAAATATCGAGGACATGGTTTAGCTAAAGCATTAATTCAATATATTGAAAATCTTTATAAAAATAAAACAACTTATTTAATTGGCACAGCCAATAGCTCTATAACAAATATGTTGATTTATACAAAACTTGGTTATACTTATAGTCATAAAATTGAAAATTATTTTATTGATTACTATCCTCAAGAAATTTATGAAAATGGAATGCAAGCTGTTGATCTAATGTATTTTAAAAAATCTCTTTCAAACTAAAAAAGATTCTTATGAATCTTTTTTAGTATACTCTTTTAAAATCCCAATGTAATATTGTCCAAAGCGACCTAGAACAGCTTTATTATGTGTAATATATCCTATTTCCATATAATCATCAACATCTAAAGGAACAGAGATAATATCTTTTCCATTAAGTTGTTCATTAATAACTCCACTGCATATTGTATAACCATTTAAGCCTATCAACAAATTAAATAAAGTTGCACGATCACATACCTTTATTTCTTTTTGACTTTCTAAAGTACTTAAAATTTCTTCAGAAAAATAGAAAGAATTATGCTCCCCTTGTTCATAAGATAATCTCGGTAATTCTTTTAAATCTTCTAAAGTAACTTTCTTTTTAGAAGCTAGTGGATTGTCTTTTCCAAGAAAGACATGAGGTTTGGCAACAAAAAGGCGATGAAAAGATAAATCATTTTCTTTAAGTGTTTTTTTAATAACAACCTCATTAAAAGAATTTAAATAAAGAATTCCCACCTCACTTTTAAGTTTAGCAACATCTTCGATGATTTCATAAGTTTGCGTTTCTCTAATTCTAAAGTCATATTCTCTTCCCCCATATTCTTTAATTAAAGAAACAAAGGCTTCCACAGCAAAAGAATAATGTTGTGTAGAAACACAAAATTCATGTTTTACATTATGATCTTGTAAATACTTTTCTTCAATAAGATTCGTTTGTTCAATAACCTGTCTAGCATAACCTAGAAATTCTTCCCCTTGTCTTGATAAAACAACCCCTTTATTAGTACGAATAAAAATTGTAATCCCAAGTTCCTTTTCTAATTCCTTAATAGCACTTGTCAAAGAGGGTTGTGATATATATAAACGTTTTGCAGCACTAGAAAGTGTTCCTAGTTGAGCAACGGTAATTACGTATCTTAATTGAGCTAATGTCATTTTTTTCACTCCTTTTTGTAGCATTATACCATAGTTATTTTCTTTTTCATATTTTAAAAATAATTTAGGAATATTCTATGTTATAATAAGGAAAGTATTTAAGGAGGGGATTGAATGGAAAAAGATTTAACACATGGAAATACATTAAAACTGATTATTTCATTTTGTATTCCATTAATTGGTGGTGCTATTTTCCAACAACTTTATAACGTTGTCGATACGATGATTGTTGGGCGTTTTGTAGGGGTAGATGCTTTGGCAGCAGTAGGATCAACAGGTTCTTTAAACTTTCTTATTATTGGTTTTGTTTTAGGACTTGCTGCTGGATTTGGTATTCCTATTGCTCAAGCTTTTGGTGCCAAGGAAGAAAAAAGAATGTTACAAACTATTATGAATGCTTTCTATTTATGCATTTTCTTTTCGATTTTTTTAACTGTTTTAACTCATTTTACAACAGAAACATTGCTTACTTGGATGCAAACACCAACCAATATTTTTAAACAATCTTATGACTATATATCAATTATTTTTTATGGTTTAACTTGTACAATTGCATATAATTTTTTAGCAAGTGTTTCACGTGCTTTAGGTGACAGTAAAACACCTCTTATTTTCTTAATTATTTCATCTGTTTTGAATGTTATTTTAGATTTAACAATGATTATTAATTTTCATATGGGTGTTCAAGGGGCTGCCCTTGCTACTGTGATTGCTCAAGGTGTTTCAGCTATTTTATGTTTTATTTATATGGCTAAAAAATATCCTAACTTGCGTTTTGATTCTAATGCAAGAGCGTTAAGTTTACCAATTATTAAAAAACTTACAAATATTGCTGTACCTATGGCTCTTCAATATTCGATTACAGCTGTTGGTGCTGTTATCTTACAAAGTGCCGTTAATACATTAGGTTCAGCCAAAGTAGCAGCGATTGCTGCTGCGCAAAAACTATCAATGTTCTTTACTCAACCAATGGATATGATGGGATCAACAATGGCTACCTTCTCTGGACAAAACTTAGGAGCTGGTAAAATTGATCGTATTTTTAAAGGAATTAAAGAATCTATGCTTCTTGTTATTGGTTATGGAATAATAGCTTGTGTCTTTATGATTTTCTTTGGTAAATATCTTGCTTTATTATTCGTTTCAGGTAATGAAATGGGTGTAATCAATGATGCCCAACAATTCTTGACATGTAATAGTATTTTCTACTTTGTTTTAGGTATTTTATTTGTTTCTAGAAATACAATTCAAGGTTTAGGAAAGTCAGCTCTTACAATGCTTGCCGGTGGCGCTGAACTAGTGGCAAGAACTTTTGTTGCTTTTGCTCTTGTTGGTAAATTTGGTTATAATGCTATTTGTTTTGCTAATCCAATTGCTTGGTTTGCAGCAATCATTATTTTAATTCCAACACTTGTTATTTTAATGAAAAAATTAAAGAAAGAACATAGTTAAAAGATATCGCAATTGCGATATCTTTTTTTACACACGTTCTTTATTTAAACGATTATGGATATTTTGCATTTTCAAATCAATTTCAGCAATTGATTTAGCACATTCTTGAAGTTCTTTTTTAACATCGTCAGAAACATTATTATCTGTTTTATATTTTAACTTATGTTCAAGTGATGCCCAAAAATCCATGGCTATTGTACGTAATTGAACTTCTACATGAATTGGTTTAGGTCCTTCAGATAAAAAGATAGGAACTTCTAAAACAAGATGTAATGACATATAACCACTTTCTTTAGGATTTTGAATATAATCTTTCATTTCAATAAGTTGAATATCATCTTGATTTGTAAGTAGCTGTGCTACTTTATAAACATCATCTACATAATTACAGATTACTCTAATTCCCGCAATATCATGAATATTTTCTTCTAATGAACGTTCTGTAACCGGAATATCTTTACTGATTGCTTTTTTTAAAATACTTTCTGGTGATTTAAGCCTAGATTCTATATGATGAATTGGATTATGATCATGTTTTACTTTAAATTCAGCATCAAGAATTTCAAGTTTTGTACGTACTTCTTTAATCCCTGCTTCATAGATTTGTTGCATTCTCAATAGTTCTGTAACATTTTCATAAAGTGTTGTTTTTGCAAGATTATTAACAACATTTTGTTTAATTTTTTGACTTGTTTTCATTATAACACCTCATCTTTATTAAACCTTAAAAAGATGAACTTGTCATTAACAAAAGAAAAATCTTTAAAGATTTAATCACTAAGGTCTTCTCCATTAGAAGCAATAACTTTTTTATACCAATAGAATGAATCTTTTCTATAACGATCTAATGTTTTTAAATCAAATTCATCACGATCAACATAAATAAATCCATAACGTTTAACCATACCTTCATGAGTAGAAATTAAATCAATTGCTGACCATGGACAATACCCCATCATTTCAGCTCCATCAGTAATTGCTAATTGAATTTGTTCAATATGTTTTCTTAAATATTCAATACGATATGGATCATGAACTTTACCATCTTCTGTTAATTTATCATAAGCTCCAAGTCCATTTTCAGTAACGATCATTGGCAAACGATATCTTGAATACATTTCTCGAATTGTAGCTCTAAATCCAAATGGATCAATTTCCCAACCAAAATCAGTATGTGGTAAATTTGGATTGGCTGCACCTAAATAAACACCCTCTTCCATACGTGTTTTTTGTTGATCATGTCCAAATGTTTCTTCTTGACTTTCATCACACCAAGCAACAGTTGCTGTTGAATAATAATTGAAACCAATAAAATCAGGATGTCCATTCTTTAAGATTTCCATGTCTCCCTCTTCAATATGTGGTGTAGCATCTCTTTTTTCCATAAAAGCCCATGCTAAATGGTTGTATTCACCATAAACTGCCATATCTAAATAAAGCCAGTTTCTAATCGCATTTAAGTTTTGAGCAGCTAATTGATCTTCTGGTTTACAACTTGCTGGATAAGCAAGAGAAATATTTGGTGCTGGTCCAATTTTTCCACCTTCAACCATTTCATGACATAAAGCCATGGCTTTTGCTTGTGCTACTAACATATGATGATTTTGTTGGTAAAGAGATTTATATTTTTCTGGTCCTGTAAGGGTTGTTGTGCCAATAATATCTCCTGATAAAATTAAAACGTTTTGTTCATTGATTGTAAGCCAGTATTTAACACGATCACCAAAGTTTTCAAACATCACTTTAGCAAAATTAACAAACCAATCAATCGATTCACGTTTTCCCCAACCGCCTCTTTCTTCTAAAGCTTGAGGCATATCAAAGTGAAACATTGTCACTAATGGAATAATGTTATATTTTAAACATTCATTAATGACATTATTATAGAAATCAATTCCTTCTTGATTTACTTCACCTGTTCCTTGAGGTAAAATTCTTGACCATGAAACAGAAAAACGATAAACTTTAAAGCCCATTTCAGCCATTAAAGCAATATCTTCTTTATAACGATGATAAAAATCTGCACAAACTGTTAAATCAGATGTTCCTTCTGGTACTACTTTAACATCTTGAACAGAAGGTCCTTTACCATGAGATAAGTTAGCTCCTTCTACTTGATAAGCTGATGTACTTGCTCCCCAAAGAAAATCCTTTGGAAAAGGTTTTAATTTTTTGTGTAACATTCTTTCTTCCTCCTATTTTCTTTATTATACAACCAAATAAAAAAACATCCAACAGGATGTTTAATCAAAAAATTCATCAGCCTTGTAATCTCTAAATTTATGATAAACAGGCCCGGCATAAGCAACCATTAATTCATCATAAACTTTACTTGATAATTTTTCTCCAACATAAAGCATTTCATATTTAACATCTTTTTCTACATATTTAAAGCCCATTTCTTGAAGTCCATTTCTTAAATAAAAGTTTTTACGATGAACACGTTGTTTGTAGTTATCATATTTTTCATCTACTTCTTCAATACATAACATAATGGTATGAGGATATCTTTTTTTTAAAAGTTGTAATACGACACTTCCATATCCATGTCCTCTTTGTTTTTCATCAATTGCAAGATAGAGAATATAAGATAAATTTTGATACGTAATAACATAAGTTAGACCTACCCATTGATGATGATCATAGATTGATAAAAATTCTCCTTTACCTTCATGATGTTTATCTATAAGGGCTTTCCATGGAGCTCTTTCATCTTCCGGAAAAGCACTGTAATAAAGTTCACTTACTTGTTGCATATCAGTTTCACTGATGTTTTTAAATTGTAATTTCATAAAACTCTCCTATTTGTAATATTTATCAAAATAAGCTTTTAATGATTTTTTAATAGATATATGATCTAATTTCATAGAAAAAATAAATCTTTCTTTTTCTTTAAAATCATTTCTTAATTCACCAATATGTTTTCTAAATGCTTCATATTGGACAATAATGTCGTTTTCTTTCGCAAATTTTTGAATATTATTTAAAATATTTAATGAATAACATACATCTATAAGGAATACACCATAAAATAATCCCACAAAGAAAGAAAACCAAAGATTTCCTGCTAACCATTCAATAGAATGAATAATATTAGGATGAATTAAAAAATAATAGATGGCACTTAAAAGATACCAAAAGAAAGTAAACTTAGGACAAATAATTCCTTGTATATTCCATTTTTCATCGCTATAATCCCAAAGTTTGACATGCATTCCCTTTATAAAAATAAGTCCTGCAAAATATTCTATTAAAGTAACTGATAAAGCCATTAACAAAAATAAGACTGTTTTTCTTAAATAAACTTCATGAATAAAAGAAACATTTATATGTGCTAATAAATAAACCACACATAAACTAAAACCATACAACGGTAAATAAGGACCCACTAAAAAGCCCGGATTGATCCATTTACGTGTAGGATTTGCTTTGGAAAAAAAGCGACGGAAAATAAGTTCTAAAAGCCATCCAGCTAAACTTCCTATAAAAAATATAAACGCTAAAATCAACCATTCTTTCATAAAATCACCTATTTCATTTTATTAAATAATATAGTAATTAGAATACTTGAAACAACCTAAAAAATCAAGTTAAAAAAATAAGGCTTCCGCCTTATAATGTACAAATCATGACTGTCATTGTTCCATCAAAATCAACTTCTTTTTGA
>OLQK01000040.1_pt1 | contig 153375 bp, 178 predicted proteins | sample 1672501 | NCBI WGS metagenome assembly OLQK01 (sample SAMEA3136693, study PRJEB25190) | human gut metagenome | biome: human gut; feature: human-associated habitat; material: faeces | place: Austria | collected 2013
CCGTTTTTCCACGTATTTGAGTTTTACTGTTATCCCCTTCTTAAACACTTCTATCAACTTCTCATTGCACTCAATAGGTCCAATAAGACAGTATCTATTCGAAGGACTGTCTGATATACAATATGTCTGACATCCCAACATGTTGCTTAAAATATTCTCATACATATTTTTATGATTTTAATATGATATTTACAAACGTCAAAACTGATAGTGACTCGCCGTATTTACATTGCTGATTTTGCTCCTTGATTTACCCGTTTTTATTCTTCTGGATTTTCAGCAGTTCCTAAAAGATATTCATTGCCCTCAAAAGGAATGCAACAGTCCCATAATGTTCCATTGGAACATTCATGCTTATAAGACAATCCATCAGAATCGTCCACAATTTCCCTTGCAAACAAGCTGATATGCCATTCTTTATCGTCCTCGTCTCTTACCAGCACTTTGTCAAACGGCTTAAAATCATATTTCGGCTTTTCTTCAATCCCGAAGAAGCGTTTCAGATACTCTTTAGCTTTAGGTTCTTTGCTTGCCTTTAATGCGTCAACCAACTTTTGTCTTTCGGACTCAGTGGCAAATCTGTATTTTTCTATCTGATTTTCCCAAGCAGATAAACCATCTTCTATTTTAAGAATACCTTTTTGATTTAAAGAGGCATAAAAAGACGTTAAATATTTCCCATTAGTATTTAAGATAAAAATATAATTTCCTTCTTCGTTGCTTAACACATCTCCATCTTTGAATGTGACATATTCTGGAACTTCAAGAAGAAGACGATTTGCGTCGTTAAACGCTTTCCCCGTGGACGAAAACCAATCCGCTAATACAGGAATCGAATGAATTACAACCAATAAAGGATATGCATTACACAAATCATCTTCATATACTATTTCTGCTCTATTTCGTCCTTTCTCTGCCACAATCTGACCTAACCTTTCGCCTTTTCTTATTTTCTTTGCCGTTTCTAAATCAAACGGGATTGTTACCATTTTATGTTCCATAATCTTATTTGTTTTAGTAATTATATACTATTTTACGACATCTATGTTGTAAAACATACGGATGATGATTAATTTCATATTCTTCTTTTCTAACTTTGTTTCACTCAATCGAATCAATAAGTCCCTTGTTTCGGACAAGACGGTTGAGCAAAATAGGTCTTTGATATAAGGTTTTACCCTAAAAAAAAATATTCGTTGGGTAAGTAAAATCAAAAACGTTTTGTTCGGTAAAAGAATCCGGCGATCTCACTTTTGAGCAACCGGTAGATGGTATTGGTGATACCCAGTATGATGCTTCGTACAAATGTATATCATTTTTCATCTTTGATATAAAATGGTGTATAATCACCTTAGTTTCTAAAAATTTTTGTTAGTTCCTAAAAGATGTTCGTTCCCTTCGTATGGGATACACTGACTAAATGTTACGCCTCCCAAACATTCATATTCGTCATATGTTCCTGATCCTCTGGAGAATAAATGCAATTTCCACCTCTCTTGGTTAGTTCTTCTCACCAGCACTCGTTCAAATGGTTTGAAGTCATGTTTCGGCATCTCATCTAATAGATACTCGTATTCACTTAAATATCTTTTTATTATATTTATTTTTCTACTGTCTTTAGCTTTTATAATCTTTTCTGCTAAAAATTTCTTCTCTTCTTCTATAGCCTTTCTTACATTCCGATTTTTATCTCTGTCATACACATCAGTCCATAATGTGCTACGATCAAACTCAATATCTCCAGATGTTGCCATTCCGCATATACTTCCCATTGCCCCTTCGGTAATAAGTCCATCATATATGAATTGACATCCTTTAGTGCTTGTTAATATATCTCCTTCCTTAAAATACGCTCCAGCCTCTACCCTCAATTCCAGAGTGGTATCGCCAAGAGCACAACCTTCTGTGTTAGCATATATAGCGCTTATTCCATATTCATCTTTTCTTACAAAAAGTAAATTATAAGGACCTGCACAGTCTTTCGACTCATATACAAATTCTATTTCAATATTATTAATTAACACCGAACCTTCTATTTCTCCACTTTTAATTTTTCTCGCCGTATTTAAATCAAACGGAACAACAATTGAATTTTTCATATCTTTTCGTTTTTAATTGTTATAAAATAGGATGGGTTACTTACGCCCATCCCAGTTGTTTTGCAATACTTTCCATCTCGCTATACGCAATACGATGACATCCAGCAGTCAGCATATCGTTTTCATAACGATTGAACGCCCATCTGTGACCGGTTACATCCAATGCCAAATCGTGCTGGAACTGACCGCCATTATGGAAGACCTTAATCAATCTCCAAAGTCTTTCAGCTTCAGTTAGTTCTACTTTGATACCCTTACTGGTTTCGATTTTTCCATTCTTAATACGCAACCATACGTTCGGCTGATCATTCTCAAACCGACAATAATAACTTAACTGGGAAATCTCGCCATACTTCCACATTTGTATCCGTTCTTCCAATGTTTTGTTACGGGCCTCTTCCTCTTTTCTTGCCTTTTCAAGGACTATAGCCTCTCTCTTTTCACAACCTTCTGTCCATCTTTGGCATCTGATCGTATATTTAGCCCATGTTCCTTCACCACAAACTTCATCTACAATCACATTTACGGCTCCAAGGACTTCCAGTGCTTGATGATTCAACAATATCTGGAAAATACGTTTCAATTCACGGGCATGTTCACGTTTAATCTTATCTGATTTCAATGATAATTCATGGTTATTTCCAAACCATTCGTTTGCGCTCTTTTTAAGAAGACGCTGGGGAGTTCCCATATCGAAGAACTCAATATAACCCATCAGATTTTTAAACGCTCCCCAAACATTCTGATAAGGCAATTCAGTTCTGGCTTTTTTGTATTTTTCAATAGCATCTTTAATGGATTCCAACCCACTGGTGACAAATGCCATATTACCAGTATTTGACATATTATATCCAACACTGAATACCTTTGAGCCAGTTGGTATTGCTTCACGAATATAATATTGATGCTTGCTTGTAGTAGAAGAATAATATCCATCATTAATCAAATACGCCTTTTCTCCACGCTTGTTCCGCACGATTCTTCCAGCCTCAAAATGTCTTCCATAGGAGTAAATACTTTCTCCTTCAAAATAGAAGTTACTACCATTCGCTGATTCTTGCTTTTCGTTTGCCCATAAGTGAGCGACCATTGAATTGTTCATATAAATATCTTTTTAATTGTTTAACTCATTTCTGTTGTATGGCTCCCTCTTTTCGTATTTTTCAATTCGTTCGATTATCATATCGCAGAAAACTTGTCCCTCTTTTTCGGAACCTCTAAAGTAACCAATCATCTTCAGGATATTTCCGTCAAACTCATGGATAAACTTGTTGTAATAATGCTCGCCCATTACCCGTCCGTATTTTTCTACGAACAAATCCTTATCCAATGATTCATTTTTAAAACAACGATTATAATCCCATCTTACAATACGAAATAGTGTTTCAAAATCCAATCTTTTCATATCCTATGTTTTTATTTAAGTTCAAATTTGATTCCTTTCAACAATTGAGATCTATTTACGTTATTTACAAAATTATCAAACTCTTTTTGTGTGATTTTGTTTTCACAATTATTCCAGTTGAAAGATAAAGTATTTGAATGAGGGTAATATATAGCATTATCAGTAGACAACCCATAATCAAACACACAGAGCATTATCTTCTTTTCTGCTTCTGCTTGTCTGATTCTCTTATCGTATCGCTCACAAATTTCAGCACGCTTTTTCATCATCTTTGCCTTATGAGCCTCTTCCCTACGTTTTTCTATATTCTCTGTGGAATAATACCCTGCTTTAATGCACTCTTCAACAAGAGATCGTTCCTCGTCTGTTAGTGTCAGGGTAAATCTTTCCTTTTCCGGCATATATGGATTTACCCATTTCTTTCCACACAACTTTTCAAGTTCCGCAATAAGCTCTTCTGATTCTCTTTTCCATCTATTCACTATTCCAAGATTGAAAAGCATATACTTGAAATACACCTTATCTTCATAGGCTTTATATAATTCTATGCATTCTTGTTCTGATATACGCAAATACTTCATTGCCACAGACATACCACTTCTTTTAACGTGATATATTCCATTTTCTACCGGATACAGAGGAGCACCATAATGATTACAACAATGCAACGGTATGAATTTAGCTAATTCCGGGCAGTGTTTTATAATCACATCGTGATAGCAACCACTCAAGTATTCTTCGTATATTCCATATTTGTTTTTCCATCTAATATCGGCTATTATACTCCAGTCGCATATATTGTTATGACAATCGTCGTTCAACGATACTGTGGTTCGTATTCTATATTCGTTTCCGTTTTCTGTAAAGAATTTTGTACTTGAATAAATTAGTTTGTTTGCAGTTTCCATATTATTTTAGTTTAATCATTATACTTGTGAAAAATAAAATCGGCACAATTTCCCGCTATATTATTAGCGTCATTGCACCGATAAAATCCTTCTGTTTCCCAGTCTACATCTACGGGATATCCTTCTGCTTGTTTCAAGAAATTATTAATTTCCTTTTCTTCTTCATCCGATAAACCAGTATAATCACCATTTATCAGAGCACAAGCCCAATAAGCCGGAAGCCTGTATATTATTATCTCTATACTCATAACTTCATTAGTTTACAATGACAATCTTCAAATACAGGGACCAAACCCTGCTCTCTGAAATATGCGGTCGCTATTTTAAAAACGTACAAGGCAGGTCTTTCCTGGATATTTTGTTGTGTTTTATAAAGAGATATTGGTTGGCAAACATAGAATTTCTCATTACCAAGACATCCAAAAACTCTATCCATTGTAATTTCATTACAATTAGTACCACCCAGCATAATTAAATCGCATCCGGTCTTTCTGGTTCCCAAAATAAATATCTTGTTCTTGTTTTCAGGAAGCATAAATATTTCCTTATCAATCTTAAACCAATCACTCTGGCAACTTTCTACATCCCGGAGAACAATCTCATCAATCTCACGGGCATATTCTTCTTGTGTTTTCATAAGGCATATTGTTAATAATGATAACTGAATACGTTTCCTATTTTAATGACTGTTCCAGGCTTTAAACCTTGAACCCATTCTATTAGTGTTATTGGGTATTCTACAATATATCCCGAATATGAATCAATGTAAAAACGATATGGGTATCCACAAATCCCATATTTTACTGCATTAATAATATTATGTTTAGTCATACTTTTGTCAGCATTCATTTTATCTACCTCATTTTGTATAGCACGTATCCAGTCTACTTTTATATCCTCTACGTTACCATTGTAGACAATTTCATCATCAATCTCCCCCTTGTCAAATATTTTACCAAGACAAGGGTCATTTAGTAAATCCTTAATCTCTCTATTTCTGTCACATTCTTGTATTTCTTCCATGTAATCTATAGATGTGTCATTATAGGAGATTTCCTCATCCATGTATCTCCCTGTATATTTTGACTTTTCTTCTAATTCAAATATTATTCCATTCATAAAGCATTTTTTTTAAATGTAGTTATATAATTTCTGAATAAAATCACTCATGGCATCAGCATGTTCTCTAAGGTCATACCAATCCATTTTATCAACTTCCCAAGGTCTATTTTCCTTTATATATGGATAAGATATATCGGTGTCTCCTATCTTCAAATTAATCAACTCATCTATTATCGACTCAGGTTTACCGATGATAAAATACCAATACATTTCTCCCTTATCGTATTCTTCCAATTCGTTATTCCAAAACTCTTCTGACGTCATAGAAGGGCATTCACTTACTAACTTTTCCCAAGCATTACTGTTCTTATTTTTAGACCAATATACTTTTTTATTCTGTTCTGTGATAGGAATTTTTACTATTTTCATATTTGCATAAATTCTAAAAAAAACTCCAACAATATGTTACGATAAATTCTCCCATCCCGTATTCAGCAAGCTGCTTAAACGATTCTATTCCATTACAATAATAAAAAACATCATCATTATCATCATCGTTGATACTCAGCGATAGTTTGATTGTCGTTCTTTTATCGTCTCCTGTCCCTTTCCATACAATCTGACATTCTACGTATTCAGGCTCCCTACCTGTTCTTTCTATAAATTCATGAAACCTTAAATCAATTTCATGTTTGACTTCTTCAATGTCGGATATTATCACCTCGTTTTCACAATCCCCGCAAATAGCATGCGCGAAAGATCCATCAAAATAATCTATTATTTTTCCGGTATTCGGATTTACTATGGCTTCACAGGCAACATTTGTTCCACCACATCTTGTACATATATATCCCATAATTATCTGTTTTTAAAATGTTCAATAATTTCATCTACTGTAGCCTTACGCCATGTAATACAGCCCGCGTCTCCCCTGAACCGGAACTCTTCGCATTTTACCCACCTGTCTCCTGTGGCGTCCGTCACTATCAGCCATTGACCTAAGTCAGTATTATTTGCTAATGCTGCTATAGCCAGAAACATATCATTATTGGTTCCACAATCTATCCATCCTTTATCCTTCCATGCTCTTGCTGATTTTTCTTGCAATTCCATGTATTTTAATATTTCTGGATTTGTGACTATGCAATTAGCTCCTTTTTCTTTCACCAGCCAACGATATCTTAATGACATGAGGCTTTCTCTCAATTCTTTGGTGTTCTTTCTGATAATACACCCTCGTGATCTCCCCATCTCCTTATTCTTTCAAGTTATGTTCTTCCATTATTTCTTCTATCAATTCGTCTGTTTCCATATAATATCCCCAACAAGAATCAATCTCTTCCCATTCTTCTTCCTCTTCATCCTCCCTGGATTCATCTTCGTATTTCTTGACAAATTTCACTTTCTTTTCAAGCACATACCCCTTTACATCTCCCCACATCCACATACCTATGGATTTCACTTCATCATCAATCAATTTATCAATTTGGGTTTCCCAATCGGAAGTATTATTACTAACCATTTTTGTGTACCTTTCCTTTGTACAAAAAGCTATACCTTCAATATAATCTCCTTGGCAATATCCTCTTGTGGACCATTCTTTGACAAATATATCCTTACCTAAGTTTGAAAGAATCTGAATCAATTCTTCTCGTTCCAAGTCTTCTATAAATTCATACGTATAATCATACGTGTAAAGATCTGATGGAGAAATGCTAAAAATTTCTTTATATCCCTTATGTTTAGTGTATTGGTAATTGTCATACCATTCTAAATACCGCATTTTATCATGGTTATCATATCTCATTCGATAACCGTCAATCTTGCCTTTCTTAAAATAATTCAGCAAGTCTTTCCATTCAACATATTCACTAATAAGTTTATGTAGTGCATCTATAAGTGAGTGTCGGCTATCTCCGTATTTACCAAACACTTCTCTCCAATCGCACACATCTTGCAGTCGAGATAAATCGCTATATTCCCATAAGAAACATGCTGCCATATCCCAACTTTCACAAGGACATGCACTGTCAGTATCATAGTATATTTTTATACGATAATTCCCTACTTCTTTTGTTGTGATAAGTCCGTCTTCCATGTCTTTATATTTTAAATAGTTCCTAACTTTTTATCAATAAATTCATCTATTTCATCATAGTATGATCCATCAAAATCACAATTCCCATATTTCTCTGTAAACTCTTTAGCCCACTCTCGAATGATGTTAAACGCCTGTCCCCTGCTATACCCTTTTGGTCCTGTTAGATACTCCACAGCTTCCACCGATAACTCTTGTAGATTTCGTAAGTAATTCAAACCTATGCTATATGGTAGCTTACCTACTTCTATACATACATGATGACCTTGTTTAAAGGTATCCTGTAAATCTTCCAAACTTTCTATCAATGACTCGGACTCATCATCTACTCTCACCTTGTATAACTCAAAATCTTCATTTTCTGCCGACACCCATATCTTGTAGGCTTTTTCGTTGGACAATCTTTTCCAAACAAATCCGTCACTGAATACAATTAGGCTACCTGTTACTATCGTATTTTTCATAATCACTTTCTAATCTGTTACTCTGTAATAATAATCAAGCTCTTCTCCCTTAAAGTTGTTCATGGCATACTCGTCAGCTTCCCGCCACAACCGGTCATACAATGCAGCCAGTTCACGATTGCTTTCATAATGCTGCCAGATTTTATGATTCAATACCAGCGTCAATTCTGTAAAGAACTTATAATCGTCTTTCCATTCATTAAACGCTCTTTTGTAGGTATCTTTGACACCTGCTATACCATACTTGTCGGCTATGCTGAAATCTCCCCAAAAGGTGGTTATTAGGTCATAGCCGTTCTCCTGCATAAATTCTTTGAATGTCATAAACTATTATTTTAGGTATATAATTGCCTTATCTTATTAATGATCTCTTCCTTAAATTCGTAATACTCATATATACGACCTTTGTAGTCAGCTATCATTTCTTCAATCTTACTTTCGGATGCCCATAACCCATAATACACATAGCAATCCGATAATCTATCTACTGAAGAAACACCAATCAACATCATTTTGGAAAATGGATTTCCCTCTTTTTCCAATTCTTCTCTTGCTCTCTCTGTCACCGCATCCCACCATTGCCCTTCACACTTCTCTATCTCTCCGTTGTCAAGTACGATATCGAACTTTCTACCTCCGAAAGCTTCTCTTCTCTCATTTCTCTTTGCAAGGAAATCATAGAATATACCTCCTATCCTTCCAATAATGGTATCATCTCCGTACTTTGTACTAATTTTATCAGGCATTTCATCGAAGACGAGGTACTTATAGTCTCCTGATTCAACTACGTATAATAAATTCATGATCTATTCCTTTAGATGTAAGTTATGCCGCCAACCTTAATCTGCATTATATCGTTTTCAAGCATAATGAAATTATTTTGTTTTATGGATCCAAATATCAATCCATATACACTTACCGTATTAAACAGCCTAACAGTGTGAAAATCTTCATTTAGCTTTACTCTGTTTTTATCCCAATATCCCAAATCGTTGATAGTTATAGGGAATCCTCCTATGTTGTTATACCTGTAGTAATTGTTTTTATTGAAAACTATTTTCTTTATTAATAGGTTCCCGACGCTTTTCATGTTGAATCCGGACAACTCTATCTGTTCTGAAATATAATTAATCAAATTATTATGATACGTGTTTGGCTTATCTTCTCTCTTGTCAATGATTTTCTTCCATTTCTTCGTTAGTGGAACCCTAATATCCATATATGTATTAAATACTACTATGGTGGGACATTCTTCTTCAAACTTAGTTAAATCTTCTACTCTCATAATTATCAAACTTTTGCATTATCATACAATTCTCTTGTATATGGACTGTATATTGTTCCAGATTCTACTGCCCCTGGCTCTACGGCCATCAATCCTACACCTACCTCATAATACAATTCAAGGTCTATTGGCATCATCGCCTCCTTCTTTGCTTCTTCTTCGCTTAAGCCGGAAAGCATCAAACATTCTACTTTGTTTGCATATGCAATAGGAAACCTCTCTGGATCTAATCTTACTGAAATTATTTCAGCATCCTCTGCACTATTAAGAACTAACTTATTTTTCATATTTATATTGTTTTCGCTGTTCACTATCTGATTAATATATGGGCCTGGCCACAAACAGCCAGGCTGACCTCATGCCAGGGCGGGCTCCGCCTTACTCTGGCTGTTCCACCCACTCCTTGTATCCCACGTTAAAACCAATAGGATCATACCTTTTGATCATAGTGCCATAATTCTCTCTACCGCAATACCTGTTCTTTCCTCCAATGATCCATGCCTCATCGTCTCTATCTGGAGATATTGAGTTAAGATACTTCTCATAATCTTTTCTACTCTTTCCCATCTTTGTCTTGATTTAAGCAATAGTTAATAAAATAAGCAACCTGTTCATTTTCCCCTGGATTGCTATAATCATAAAAAGTCATATCAGTATAATCCAGCATGACTACACGAAAATCGTTTTTTTTGACATACACTTCCGTTAAATACATAGAATTTCCATCAATTTCTATTATCACTGGAAACTGATCATCAAAGTCAAACACGTTATTAGCTTCTTGCCATTCTTTAAACTCTTTAAATTTTAGCTTTACGCTTCCACCGTTCTCCGTTAATGCTTCTTTGATGTACTTTAATCTTTTTGCATTCAGATTGACCTCCGCTTCTTCTATTTCTTTATACAATTTATTTAGATCCATATTCCATTATATTTATGTTGTCAAATTTTTCTTTTATAATATCCAAGACACCATACTCGTTTGTTATCATAGCATGCTTTCCCGGCTTCATTCCTTTATTCTACTTATTTTTAAATTGTTGTTCTTACAGTATTCCTTTAGCCAACTATCCGTTAAATAGCGATTGACTCTATCATATTTCTTTTTCGGACCCTTGCTCCAGAATTTCCATTCGTTTGTAATATCGTTCCCATATTTATCAAACCAATATATATAATATACTACGTTACCGTATAAATCCACTTTGTTTCTCTCCTGTATGATTACCTCGTAAGGCATTTCCTTGTCTCTTTTCTCCATCTTTATCCTCCTTTCTTAAAAAAAAACGACACCTATCTTCACAGACCAGTGCCGGTAACTAACTTACATGGAAAACTACTTAACCTCAACTAATTCTACAGAGTTGTAGAATTTAGTGAAGCTACCAACAAATTCTCTTATATTATTGTATTCTTCTGGTCGTTTTCTGTTACCGTCTTTTACATAATTTACCCACAGTCTATCCTCTATGTTCTTAATCGCATTCTCTATCGTAAATTCGTCGCTGACGCTCATTAAACACGAAGACCCGGTTTTCTTATGTGGTTTATATATCCTTGAAAAAGACCACATTTTTATTCTATCATATATATATATCCGTTGTTGGGATAAACGAATCCTATCCGGCTTTCACCTTCTTTGGCGTAAAATACACCCGGCTCCTTTCCGCCCTTTCTATATACCACAAATCCTTTTTCTTTTAGGATCTTAACTACTTTATCTAATTTGTTTTCTACGTTCATTTTCATGCAAAAATTTAAAAACGACCCTCATTATATCTCCAAAGTTCTCCACCTTAACCCACTCATTAGCCACTGCTCTAAGTACAGACGTTTCGTATGTTGGAACATTGTCTTCTTCAATCATCTTACAGGAAGCCAGAACTCCTTCGGTCGGCTTTAGTCCACGGTCATGCAGCTCGCAGAGACCGTCTGGCCGGCGGAATGCGCACCACCCGTCTTTCTCTGTCGGCTGGATCATCGCTATTGGTTTTTCCTTCACTGCAAGATACCCTACCATCCACATTGTTTCTTTTAACCTATCAGCGTATCCGGCATCTATGATAGCCTCTATGTCTTTTGGCGTACCAATACAAGGAACCTTACACATGTTCTTGCATTTATCACATGTACAAGGTTGCTCCCATCTATTATGATCTATGCCTACCAACTTCTTTATCCGTTCTACTTCCTCTTTCATGTCACACTTCTTTCGTTAGTTTATCATAATATGCTTTCAATTCCGGTGAAGCATATTCCATAAATGCCTCAAATAAACATGGTACTTCTACTATCGCGTATATAGCGCACCCTTTCATCGTTGAAAGCTGTTCAAGATCATTACTGTACAGGCACGTAACATAAGCACCTACATTAAATACATGTAAATCTATCCTTACGTATTCCATACATAAAGATAATGACTTAAACAAATCCTTTACATCATTCTTATCAAAGAGTTCTACAAATTCTCTCAATTTCATCTTACTACCCTTTCCACGTGTTTAATTAATACTACTGCCATCCCTTTGCCGGTTTTTATCGCACATTCCGATCCTTTTATCCATTCTACACATCCTACATACTTTTCTGTAGAATGAAAACCTGGATTGTATTTCCCGGATGTACTAAACTCTACCGTATCCCCTACCTTCAGATCCTCAAAAGCAATAGCCCATGTGGTCCAAATTCTATCATGTCTTCCAGGCTGAATGGCTCCGATTACGCCTTTCTTACGACCGTTTTTTATTGCCTTTAGTATTATCTTTCTATCACCTTCAATAAGGCTGCAAAAACGCCCATAAAAGGTCAAATCAACCTGTTTTCCTCCTATTTCTTCTCTTATTTTTGTTATTCTGTTCATTTTCTGATTTTGTTTTATTTTTTTCTTTGTTTTTTCTATCTTCTATAGAAGATGATAATAACATTATCTTTTCTATGTTACTTTTTGACTGTAAAAAAGAATCGCATTTCATTACTACTACGATCTTCTTAAGTTCCCCATTATCGTATAGCGATACACGCATCATGTTTTGCGCCTCGTCCACTATCAGACCTGGAGTAGTCTTAGCCATTTTGCGTAGCTTATTATACTCCGGTCTTTCCATTTCCTCTGTTTATTACTCTATAGTATTTATCCTTATCCCCTTCTTCCAACTTCTCCAGATAGAAAATTCCATCATGCAAATGAGACAAACAAAACCTGTATCCGTATTTCTGCGTTCTTCTTACATGATCCCGCAGTCTTATCTCTTCGCTTTTGTCTTGTACTTTGATCTTAATACTGTCTCCTTCTTTGATTGTGTATAAAATAGTTTGAATCTCTTCTTTTTTCATCTTATAAAATATTTTAACGGCAGCACCTATACTCACGCACCACTACTGCCTTATGTTTAACAATTAAATACTTAACTCTTCAATGGTCAAGCCTTTTTCTTTTGCCCACTTTAGCATCGCGCATAATTCTGTTTCTGACTTATATTTCGGATCACGCCACGCCCATCCGAATTTATCCAGGACATGATGATATAATTCGTCGGCCTTTGCCGTGTAAATGTCTTTGAATAAATGCTCCGAACCTTCTGGTATAAGCATCTCTGTTGTTGCAAAATCGGAATACGACAAACATCCGTAAGCATATTCTGTTATTTCACTCCACGCTTCTCCGGCTTTAAATCCAAATTCTTTTACAAAAGCCAAAGTTAGATACATATTTAATAATATTGTTACATCATATCCAGAATCCGACTTTCTTTCTATTATTTTCTTTTCAAATTCCTTTAAATCTTCAGGCCCTAAAAAGATGTATCCTGATACCGACCGATAATTAGCCTCCGCATACTTCTTGCATTTATCATCATTAATAATCTTACCAATGTTAGATAACATCTTTTGCCTCCATTCATCACAAAACTCTATCCTTACATCCATCCAATCAGTACCATAATTGCGATCTTTTGGATGTCCGACCGATATTACCTTTATGTTATTCACACCATATTCATAAAGGCGTTCGCCCACCTTATCCGCCCATTCCTGTACAAAAGGAATAAACTTATTGCAATAAGAATCAAAATCAAAATCTAATTCCTCCTCATATTCCGGCATCTCTTCATAATCTTGTTCAAAGAAATATCGAGGATCTGCTATTGTTTCATAGAAACTTACGTTAATAAAACAAAACTCGTTGGTTGTCGTTTTTAATATCATAACTTTTTGTATTTACGTACATTTTTCTTGCCATAGAATCTACACATGGCACGAATCTGACTATAAAATACTTTTGTCCTCCTGGCCTCAAAGTATTTAAACATTTCTTCATTCTTTGTTTCCCAAACGTAATCCGTTTGGGAACTCATGTAATTTTTGTCCTTGCGTGAATAATGGTAATATGATACCACAACACGTTTCGCACCATTCTTTACAGGTACGATATTCACATCTATGTTATTATCTGTCATATTATTATTGTTTTATGTATTATACAAATACAAAGAGCGCATACCTTCACAGGCCGGCGCTCCTTTCAATAAAAATGAAAAAACTAACATTAACATAAAAATACGTTTTCTACTTCTTATGTTTTAATCTTTTAATAGCATCCTTTCTTGAGTATGCCATTACTTTAGTACCATTAATATCAAATTCTTTTTCTGTTCTGACAATCTTTTCTCTTCTATATGTAGATTGCATTCCTTTTCCCCTTTTAGTATTTAGCACAAAGGCATCATCTCCGCACATTGCAGCTAATATCATAGGGAGCAACAGACCTCTGTATTTCATATTTTTCCTCCGCAATTATTATATCTACCATATTCGTTTCTTCCATCATTCCGTATTTCAAAAATCATCTTCTTATGATCTTTGCCTGGTAACTTATCCTTAACAGCCGATATTACGCCCGCTATAGACGTGAATCCCGAATCTGTTATTGAACACAGTAACACACCTCTGTCTGCGCCGGTGCTTATCGCTGACGCCTTTATAATATCATTCTTGTATATTCTCATAACTCTTTTGTTTTATTGTTTGTGAGATGCCCAGAATCGAACCAGAACCGACACATACATACCGGCACGCCGCGTCATCCCCTCTATGATACAGAAATAGACATGCCTATTCTCACGAACCGACATGCCAAAACCCAAAACTTAATTTGATGAATAAAATAGATTAACAAAAATACTATTCTAATTGGCGATTATATACTATTTTACACCATACATGTTGTAAAACATACATATGTTATTTAATTTCATATTCTTCTTTTCTAACTTTGTTTTACTCAATCGAATCAATAAGTCCCTTGTTTCGGACAAGACGGTTGAGTAAAAGAGGTCTTTGATATAAGGTTCCATCTTGAAAACGTAAGATGGGTAAAATCAAAAACGTTTTTGGTAAAAGAATCCGGCGATCTCACTTTTGAGCAACCGGTAGAGGGTATTGGTGATACCCAGTATGATACTTCGTACAAATGTATATTGTTTTACGCTTTTGTGTAAAGTGGTATATAATCACCTTCTAATTCTTTTATAATATCTTTCACAATATTCAGCCTTACCTCCTTCGTTTCTGGACTAATACAGCCAAACCATCCATATATCCTCCATTCTTCTTCTGGTTCTGTAGCCATACTTTTCTTTTCCTCCAATTCCGGGAAATATGTTTTCACCATTTTATCTAAATATAGCCCATAAAAGGATTCTATTTTTTTAGGAGTACTGAAAAACTTAAATACTATATTTCTCAACATGACGCATATATAATCCCCATCCTCTAACCTTTCGATATTCTCATATACCTTTTTCCAAATGAATAATCGCTCTTCTTTTGTAAACATATCTTTCTTTATTTTTGTGGTATTATTTGACTGTACGCAGACTTTTCCATGTACACAACACTATGTTCCTGTCCAAGTATTTTCTTTGCTGCTTCTTTCTTTATCGCGCAATATCTCCCTGTACGATACGGATTCTTTTGATCTGATCCATCCTCGACTTCGATAATAAAACAGCCTCCGTCATCTATTATCTTTTTGCAATCGTCACATACTCCGCCCGTGCATATATGATGCGGCGCCTGACCTTTGATATTATTTCCTAATAAAGCAATCCCCATCTCTTCGCCACATATCATGCAGACTTCTATAGACGGATTCAATCCGTGCTCTGGGTGTAATGTGATACCATCTTTCATTTTCTTTCCTCCTTTGTTTTTAATGTTGTGTGAGATCGCCGGAATCGAACCGACCTGCTGCACCATGAATCCCATAAAGCAAACGCTCCGATCTTCGCAGACGGGAGCGTTCTGTCTAAAGCATAAGAAAATTAATGAAGAAAATTTTTCTCACTTACGACATAGCATCTAAAATAGCTATCAACACTATTTCTATGACAAGCATAATAGAGAATGTCTTAAATATCTTTTTCATATCTCCTCCTTTTTTATCTGTTCTTTTCACGTTCCACAATAAACTGTTCCGGCTCTGCTCCGACCTACGCCCTACCTACAACCGCAGGCCTTAACCCAAGGCGCCGCCTACTCCCCCTCTATGGCAGCCTGTTCGTACCTACAAATCCGGTCTCCATCTACGCAACTATCGCTATGTGATAACGAACATTCATCCTTATAACAATCATAAAAAATACACTCCTCACAACTGTAATCCCTAACTTCTATAAAGCTAACTACCTTAGCATATACTATACCATCACTGCCTTCTATTCCTTTCACCCCAAAAATAGAACCTTCTACTTCTTTACTTAAATCTAAATCGGGTGCAAAATCATATACGTTCATATTGTCCATATTTTAATTGTTAAACATTCCTCTTAAAAAAAATACTCACATAATGCAGTCCTTAGCCCTTAATCTGTTGGAAGGAACCTATGTAATGCTGTTTTAAGCTCCTGTTATACTTGATTTTGTGGAAATAATCCACATTATGCTGTTTTAAAGCACTGTAGGTCTTAATTTTGTGGGAAAACCTACAGAATACTGTTTTAAAACGCTTATCTATTGAATTTTGTTGGTAGGAAGTGCCCTCCCTCTCCCCCTCTCCAACTCCCGCTAATCCTCCGGCTTTCCGCATAGAACCTACGCCCTACCGCCTCACTACCGGCATACGGAGAACGTTACAAGCTTATACTCTGGCATGAAGTGTGGGGGATTTAGAGATAATATCATTCCATAGAGAGAATAGAGAGCCTTCAGCCCACGCCTTACCGCCTGCTCCTCCTATCAAGATAGATATTCAAACCTATAACAATAGCCAATAACAAAAAGCAAAAGACCATTACAACATTATACTGATCCGGTCCGTACTCTAACATAGAACGGATACCAACCGATAGAAAATATAGATCAGCGACTAATAAAAACCACCACATAAAACAAAAATTATACAATAAGTATGTCCTAAAATACGGGTATTATAAAATATAACTAATTGATAATCAAGCATACATCATTTTTAAGAAAAATACAATAAGCCTAATTTCAATTCCATAGAGACGAAAAAGGCGGCATCCGACACCCTATTTTAGGTCCGAAAACCGCCTTTAGTTTCGTTTTAGACAAATTTGAACGATTATATATAGACAAAATACCGGCGTTATATCCGAATGTCACTATTTTTGTTTCGTTTTAGACCAATATTGTCCGCATCCGCCGTTCACTCTCAGAATATCCTACCCGTAAATAGAAAGAGTAGGATACGAAAATAGGGCTGTTCCGATATTCAGAACAACCCTATTCCTATTTAAATACTGTTTATGTTTTCTTTCACGTATGTTCGTGATGTATGAACTTTACGCTTGCATTTATCCTTTCCTGTATCGGAATGATACGCTTCTTTAAGATCACGATACAACATAAATTCACGATACGCTGCATTCCGTTTCTTTGCGGCTTCTTTCCTGGACAATCCGCGTACATCTACCAAGTGATTTTTAAATTTCCTTTCCATGTTGTTATATTATTTTTGATTCAGTGGTTGTTCCGGAATCGAACCGAACGCGCATTCCTATCCTATACGAATTTTATGCTACAACCAACAGCCCGCAATTAGTACGTAGTTCTTGAGTGTGGGCCCGTACTATGTTGTTATTATATTTTCCGTCTGCTACACAACTTAGCCACAAATAAAGGCGATTGTGTCCTTGCGTTTTGACGCTCCATGTTCCTACATGGTAGGCTACATGTTTGCGCCCTACGATTCTCCGTAGCCCTATCCTATTTTGCGTGTGGACAAGTAAGACACGTTTCGATATGGAGACAAACCACGTACAACGGTATGTTTTCCAAACTGTACCAACATACCTAACATAACTACATTTATTCAATGCAGTACATGCAGTAATACCGATTCTTTAAAATACCAACGGCTTCGATAACGGTATATTTATCCCCAATATGTAAAATAACTCTCTGTTTTGTCAGCTTTAGTCTAAAGCATACGCGGGACGTGCACCCACTGACAACGGCGTACAGACGCGTTTAACGGTACGCGCCTAACCTTTTTTTACTGCTGGTTGCTTTCGTGCGCCAAATATTCACTTACACACTTTGCAACGGTACGAATTGAATAAGATTTGATCTTAACGGCTACATAAGTAGCTTTATACTCGTCCGTTTCTTTAACAAGCCACTTTGCGCTTTTTTTAGTTCCCAATGTCTCAGCGGTTGAAAAACCGAAAGATTTATATTCCCCGCCATAAACCACATTATCAGCGCACCAGTCAGCCGTTTTTGCCTCAATTCCTTTTTCCTTGTCCACCTTGTTATCCTTATATACTTTAGAATATAGGGAAAACTTAACAAAGGTATTATCTACTTTAGGCAGCATTTGGCTACACACGGCAACCAGCCGTTTTTTGTCCTTTGCGAGTGCTGCAACCTTTACAGCATATTCGGCTGGTATTTCCAACTTCTTACAAATTGCTTTAAGATCAGAACCATTTGCAAATAAAGCATTATACAACTTTACCGCACCTACCAAATTTGATGCATTTTCTTTAATAACGGAATTTTGCAGCTTGTTAACGTTTTTCTTTGTAATCATAACATTATGTATTTATTTGTTAAACAATATCACCCTAATATATTACCACTTTACAACGCAAAGAGGCAAAAGGTATCGCCATACAATACACCCAACGGGAGTATATATAGCTTCATTATGTAACACCAATATTCTCGCTTGAATACGGTGCAAATATACAACCTTTTTCAGTATTACATATATATATGCTATCTTTTTTTTGTTAACTTGTATTAATTTCGATTCTATTATCTGATTATCAGCAAGTTACAAAATACACAAGAACGGTATTATACGCGTACATTAATATGTGGGATATATGTTTATTTAAGTGGCTTATAATCAATATGTTATAATAATACATTGATTATCAATAATTTAAATAAACTGTTGATAATCAGCGAGTTTATATGTTTGAGGTGAAAACGCGTTTCCGGTTTTCCAGCGAAGGGGGTGTGGGGGAGAAAACGCGTTTCGGGGGCGGGAGGTTCGTGATAGGTACCCCCTCTCTCTCATCACATAAATATTTTTTCTCATCTCTCTCATCACATAAATATTTTTTCTCATCTCTCTCATCACATAAACCTCTTTCTCATATCTCTCCTATCACATAAACATTTCACCATTCCTCTCCCTCATCACATAAAAATATGGGGAACCTATCCAAAGTTCCCCATACTTATTTTACGACCAGTAATTATTTACTTTCCCATATTAGTTTATCTTCGGCTATTCCGATCTTTACTTCCTCGCACTTTCTTCCTATCCATCCATTGAGATACGAGAATGGTTCTGAGTTTTTTACTTCTTCTCCTAAGAAATTAAAAGCTTCAGTAGAAACATGGGATGCTTCATGGCAAACTGTTTCAAAATCAATTATTTTCTTATTAATAAACCATATCAAAAATCCCGTATTAGGATTTAATTTACACCCTCCGTATGGAACGGATACAGTTACAGCCTTGCTATTATCTACGTAACTAAAATCGTTATTGAAACATTCTACCATGCCAGATACGTCTTTTCCTACGTATATCCACAGATTAAAAGGATATACTTCCGGATAGAACTGATATAATTCACACTTCATTTCGATAAAAGTTTTTTACTTTCAAGGAAGTCCTTAAACTGGTCACTTGATACGTCTATAACGAATCCAGCAGCACCAGCATGTCCTCCACCACCAAATCTCTTACTTACCTCACAGCAATCTACGCCGTCTTCCACGCATTCATAAAGAGAGAACCGGACTTTACCACCTGGCATAATACAAAATGGCATCAGGGCTTTAATTTTTCTACCATCTAACCAGTCAGGTGTAAGAGAATCAAATACTTTGGAACTAAATTCTGTAGTATTCATCGCCACGACCTTAACCTCGTCTACGTAAGCTTCGAACGAGCACGCACTTACCTCTTGTTCGTTTTTGCCGGCCATGTAGTTAATTATAGCACGTCCTTCTTTAGCGAGATCATAGAAAATTAAATCCACCTCATTGTCCTTCATATTTTCTTTAAAATGGTCATACAAATACGACAATGCTATTAACACATTGAGTCTTATTTTTGATCTCAAGGCATACTGGACGGCTACTACCGTATCCCAGCCTAAACCGGATTCTTTATTCCACACATCGTAGTCTGATAAGCACCTGACTATCGCCGGCACCTTCCCCATCAGCAGGTCCGAGGCCAGTGCGCACGCACCGGTACCGACTCTCCTCAACCCTGGAACTACGAACCCCCATGTCTTACTATCTTCGATAATTCCCTTGTGATGATCTATCCACATCAGGCTCTTTCCTTCATCAAGCCATTTCTTGAAAATCGTTTTAGAATCGGCTCCGAAAGACACGTCAAGAACGTAAACAACCCCACATTCATCTACTTTATCAATAACTTTCTTTACATCATCTTCATACGAATACGGGATATAAATAACATCCTTGTTTTTACTGTTTTCGTACATGGTTGCGATGGCTGCCGACACAACGCCATCTAAATCCGATTTATGATAAACTATCGCCGTTTTCTTTACTTTCATGATACAAACTCGTAAATGTAATATTATTGTCTCCTTTATCTATTCTTATAATATCGCTATATCCTCCATAATCCTGATCTTTTTTAATACGAACCTTCAAAGTAAATAAAGGAGGTTTACAAATAGGAGGAGTAACCAACTCCGAACGATAAATATCCTGTAATTCAATTTTTATGTTAAGATCAACCCCATAAGGATTACTAAAAATATAAACAAAATCGTCCCTAAACTCAACCAGTCCTTCACTTGTATGTTCTTTGGACAACACATAATTTAAATCAAGATCTTTACCAACAAACTGAATGACGTCCATATAGTCAACTCCGGCCTTCTCAGCACATACCTTATCCGAATCAGAGAACTGACCTGGCATACCACTGGCGTTTCCTACCATCAGCGTCATTTTCGTAATATCTTCATATGTTATGCCATCCATCATCAACCTACAAGCACCAAGCGCCTTATATACCATACCGGGATTAGGCTTCATCATCGGATCATGTTCATCAATTGAAAAACACTCATAATGATCATACACTACTCCTCTTATACCTCTTTTCACCGCAAGATCATGAACGCATCTAAGGACATAATTTATCTTCGCATCAATATCTTCATCGGAAACAAACCCGACACCCACATCACATTGGTTGCTTATTATACCAAAGTACTTAACGCCATTTTGCTCCATAAGATCAAGTGCCCTATTCACGACATCTTGCTTAATCTTCATATCAGTAAGATCTTTTGCAAAAAGACTACCAGATCTGGTTTCAACCAACGTCCCGTCAAAATCGAATAGCAGTATTCTTTTGTTTTTAATATCTATATTGTTCATCATTTTTCACTCCTACTCTTTTTTATTACCCTAAACTGAAGACGGAATAGATTACTGTCTTCTTTTATAATATCATACACAGCATAAGAATTTTCTCCTATATCCCATCCAAGATAATCGAGCAGGTCTTTTAAGTAAACCCTCTTGTATTTTACACCAAGATTATTTACCTTAAACGATCTCTCGTCCTCAACATCAGAAGCAGCCAGATAAAAGGCCGTATTTTCAACTCCTTCAAATATCTTCCCCTCTTCTAAGCCGATAACAACCGCATCCGTTACCCCCATCCAATTCAAATTATCGACAGAGATAGTCATTATCTTACTTTTGCTGATTGATAATTTCCGGATCTTACTCTCTTTAGTTTTAGATCCTAAAAAATCCTTACTGTTAAAAAAATCTACTTTCATGGTTGTAATATTTTATATTGATGTTGCAAACATACATAATAAATAATCAGCAAAGAAATAAATAGGATTAAAATACGATAAAAAACCATAGCGCTACGTATTTAATAAAAATAAACCAATGACACAAGAGAATAAAAATAATCATATATTTGTCGGTATCTTAATCAATTAAAAAATAAATGTCATGGCAGGAATAAAAATAGGTTTTGTAACCTTCAATCCGGGATCAGGTGATGGTAATCAGGCGGTTACCGTATCAGGTGAAAAATACGAAGGTCGTGTAGAACGCACGCAACAAGTAGAATTTGGTGCCGAATCTGGGGGAGTTAAGAAAAGTGTTACCATAAACCAATCTCCGGTAACTGAGTTCGTAAAAATAGATCCTACTGCATCTGTAGGAAAAGAAGGTGGTACTGTAACAATCAACGGTACAAGTAACTCAACTAAGTTAACGTTCTCCTTAACTCCGGACGAAACTCATCCTCTGACGTTGGAAATACCTGCCTCCTATCAGGCAGCAGGCAAGGCTACCAACAATGGCGCTGTTATTGCCGACGACCCCGGTGCAACAGGAGCCTTTGCTTTCAGTATCGTATTCTCCGATATTGCTGCGAACACTGATGTAAACGATCTGGTAAATACTCTTAAGGTGACGGCCGCTGGTGGTCAGACAGCTAATACGGTTATTACCCAGACAGCAGGTGATCCGTTCTTGGAAATAGACAAGGAGGTAATTAACTTGGATGCAAACGGTACTCCTCAGACTATCAATGTTAATGCTAACATAAGGTGGACTATCACGCAAGCTGTTTCTAAGTTGGTAAGGAAAGTAATGAAATAACAATTACTTACAGAAAAAGAAAAGGGACGTCTATTTGGCGTCCCTTTTTTCTATGCATTGTATGTAGTATTTATCTTTTTTCCTACTTACAAAAATCTTTTTAAAAACCATCTGTCTTCTAATATGGACTCTTTTCCCGTCATCTAATTCCCTCCATATTTCATTAAAGATCAAATCTATTAATTCCATGACCTTCTTATCAGAGACAAGATTCTTTCTACCGGGGCTGATCCATCCATCGCCAGTCATCTTCGTGGCTATCCTATTAGCTATCCTGCTTAATTCACGTGGGGTGCTCATTTTAATACGTTTTTAAATATTCTACCTTTTTCACACTGAAGTATGCAGTCTCTCATGGGATGATCTTGTTCATGATCGTCACACATCGGAAATTCTTTTCCATAAGGGAAAACGATGTGCGGGCACTGTGCCCTGAACGCATCCCAGGCCGACTTCCTTACAGCCTCAGCTCCGGCACGCACGCCCTTCTCTCTTTCCTTGGCTGGGTCTGCATACACGTTTGAAATAGCTCTTTTCTTCCAAGTAACCATATTATAGTAGAACTTATCTACCAGTCTCCTACCCACTACATCAAACTTCTGTCTATGAATTAAAGGTGCGGTCTTAACGACGTTCATCCTATTTTTACTAACATCTACATAAATCAGCCCAGCATAAGACGGGACCTCACTTACGTCAATCATATTAGGCGGACAAGCGTAATAAAAATAGTTTGGAGGATAGCTGAACGTCCCACCTACCTTAATAATGCCGTCCTTAAGAACCTTATGTTTTTTATCCTTTTTGAAGTCGTTAAAGAAATCCTGCTTAGACATCTTGACCTCTACTTCATAAGCGTACAATGATCTTGTTATGGCCAGGAAGTCAGATTCCCAATCGTATATATGAAGATTATTAATAACATACATCGGATTACTTAACAGATCCCTATTAAGGATCTTAAGCATTTGTTGCTCTGGGTAGTTCATTTTTTATTTTTATAATTTAATGTTTGAGAATGACAATTAGGGCATAATATTTGCAAATTTTCTATCCTGTTGTCACTTTTTATACCATTTATATGGTGAAGCTGTAATGATATATCCTTTTCCATCCATTTTGAAATACCACATATGTCACATTTTCGCTCCTTTAATCCCTCTTTTATTAATCTTCTTCTAAGACAATCAGTATTTAAATAATTTGAATTTTCAACAAGTATCTCATTAAGCGGTCTATTTATCCTAAATATTGACAATTCTTTAGATTTATAAAAATGAGAGGTATCTATTTTAAAAATAATAAATTTATGATGTAACGTTTTTATATTTCCAGAATTAGGATACAATCCAAGAGCTCTACATACATCTGAATATGTATGAACATTCCTTACTATACCTTCAAGCAATTCTTTTGTATATAAAATTCTTCTCATGTTATATTAATTTAGAGGCCGATGGCGGGATCGAACCGCCATAAAAGGTTTTGCGGACCTCCGGCTAAACCATTCACCCAATCGGCCATATTGTAGTCCAGCCGGGAATCGAACCCGGAACTAAAGTTTAGGAAACTTCTGTTATATCCGTTTAACTACCAGACTATTTCTGTCTGCTATGTTCACACACCACAAACAGCGATATAATTAACACTTTACACAAAATATGTACCGTTATCCAAGGAAGGATCGAACTTCCGCTAACAGAACCAAAATCTGTTGTGCTACCATTACACCATTGGACAGTGGTCCCGGAGGGATTTGAACCCACGATCTTGCGGTTATGAGCCGCCTGCTTTCACCACTAAGCTACAGGACCTTAAGATATGCAGGAATCTTCACAGACGCCTGCATATAACAGCTAAATTTTTAACCAATAATTATCCTAAAAACTCTCTCAACGCAAAGTTAAGCACTAACCAACAATATGGCAAACATTAAAACTTGACATACTCCCACGCCTAAAGCGCGTGGGATTCTTGGATACAAACGCAAGAAACCCTGATATTGCTATCATTGGAATCACTCTTGCTCTCCAATTCGGAAATGCCCTTCCGAAGTTTTTTTTTATTTGAAACTTTGACCCAAAGTTAATCAAATCAATTCATCCACTTGCTAAAGCATAGTGTATTTATTGGTTAAAATATTATAAAACCATTAAAATAACTCACTTCTTTTTTTTCTTCTTCTTTTTAGTGTCTTTTACTTGTTCAGCTACGTTTTCTGGATCCACAATATCACCAACTTCTTCCTGAATCACATCTGTATCAAGAAGCGTATTGTATTTCACTTCTTTATTTTCATAAAATTTATCCGGTTCTACTACATCTTTATCTGATTCTTCATCTTTATCTAATTCAGGCTCAGCAACATTGTTTTTATCTTTCCCGATTATACCTATTTGGTAGCCTCTTAATTCTACTTGCGTCAATTTCAGCTTCGATTCTAAATCTTGTATTGTTTTGGATCCAACCAAAACCTCGTTTTCTAAATTACCTATTTTGATTTTAGCTTCAACCAACTCATTGGATTTCTTTTTTAAGTCGGATGATATTTTACTTCTCTTCTCTTCTAAGTCGCTAATTCTATAATTAGCATTACTAAGTTTAGAATTAGCTTCTTCAAGCTTTTCTGTTTTATCCTTGATACTTTTTATTAGTTTTTTCTGATTATTATTCAGTCTTTCTATTTCCTCTTTAGCTACGGAAAGATCTTTACCAACAGATAAAATCTCTTTGTCTTTTGAAGCTATATCCGATTTAAGATTGGAAATTTCTTTATTCTTCTCTTCTATTCTTTTTTCGTAAATAAAAGCCATATCTTGCATTTCCTCAACCTCTTTTGCGAGCGTTTCGGATTTTATAGCCTTTTCACGATACATCGATAGTTTGCTATCGGTAATGAATGTAAAACCTAACATACTCATTGTAAAAATATTTAAAAATTATTTAACTCCCGAACTACCAAGACCTTTTTCTCCACGATCATTGTCATCTTCAATCTCCATGTCTTCTACTTCCTCTAATAACATCTTATACTGAGGAACGATTTCCATTTGAACAATACGATCGTTTTTATGAATTACAGTCGGTTTTTTATTGACCTTAATAAGATTAATCATATACTCTCCTTTGTAAGTATATTCACACTTACTAGGTGCATTAGAAACAACAATACCTTCATCAAAAGAAAAACCGGACCGTCCTTCAACATTCACACACCATCCACTTGGAATATTTAATTTAAATCCGGTACCGATTCTAACAGAATACCCTTGATATAAGGTAATTGATTCAAAATCGGAAGGAACTTCTATTTCAATCCCCATATCGTTAATCATCTTCACCACCCTATATGCACGAATATCGCAACAGGCATCTCCTTCATGTTTGTACTCTGGTATCTCAACATCAGGATATAACTTCTTAATTCCTACCTGACACTCCTTATGATACCCGTTTAAAATACAATCATTATTAACGATCTTCTTTACAGACTTATTTTCTGATTTCAATTTATTCTTATCTGGAACAGATCCATTTATTTTATCACTGTTATCAGAAAGAAGCTTTTCTATATTCTTTAAATCTTCCATTTGTTTAAATTTTTACCGTACAATAAACAATACCATATTTTTGTAGATCCTTAGTTGCCTCATAGCATTCACATAATGTATTTATGTCTGCCGCATTAGGATCATCGATCCACTCATCTCCTTGTTTGTATTTACCTATGGTTTCTGAGTAGATCATACATAATTTATCCCCATGTTTAGCCATAATTCTTTCTTTAGTAATCTTCTTACGAAGTTTTACAAGGGGGAATTTTGTAACTATTTCTACCATTGTTGTTTCGTAATATTATACACTATTTATTATTTATCTTCAAAAGCCCAAGAGTAATTAACTTACTAATGGGCTGATTATTCACATTTTTAAAAAGGAAGATCATCTTCTTCCATAGGTGGGAAATTAGGCGCCTGGGCTTGAGGCTGGTGCTGAGGCTTGGCGCTCCTTGTAGTAGGTGCCGGCGCAGGAGCAGCAGGCTGAGCTGTCGGCTGTGTCGTATAAGCTGGTGCCTGATATTGTGCCGGCTGCTGCACAGGTTGTTGGTAATTCTGATACGGAATAGCACTCGGAACAGACTGAGGTTGCTGAACCTGCTGAGGTGCTACCGGTTGCTGGGTATAAGTCTGAGGAGTCGTAGGTTCCTGCTGAACATTTCCTCCTAACCCTAATTTAGCTATTATACCAGCTCTGATATCTTTAATAGAAGCATTGAATCTATTTGAATATTCATTAATCTTCTGATAAGTGAAGTTGTTTTGAGCTGAATAATCAAGGCTTTTCTTACCATCAAATCCTATAACTTCAACAGGATCGGGCCAGCCATTTACACCTTTTTTGTAAAAACGTTCAATAAGCTGATCTTTTTCTCCGTTTACTCCAGCATATGCAATAATAAGTTCTGAAGAACCAAATTCATCATCTTTCTTCTTCTTAAATATATTGAAATAAATCTCACGACTAAAATCGATGTTTTCGTAGTATTTTACGAAGCTCTTAACAAAACCCTTGATGTTTCCTTTTTGATTTACGAGAGGTATGGAAACACAATAGTTTTCATTAAGCTCGTAATCTTTCAATACGATAAGGAAATTAGTAACAGTATTTCCATTAGGTAGAGTGCTTGTTTTTAACCCAATGTAGTTGATGTACCCAACTACTCCATTATAATACTCTTTCCAGTATCCTGCCGGCTGACCGTTATTAGGATTTATGTGTTGAACGAAACCTTCTTTAGGTTCGCTACTTTTTTCATACAAGTTACCATCTGAACTAATGTACAAATAATAAGTTGTACCAAAACTTCTATTTTCTCTAAAAGCCATATTACTAATTGTTTATAGATTATACAATGTTTGATTTAAGACGTATGTTGATTCGTATTTAGGATTGAACATCTTTATCATCTTATACTGATCAGACCAATCCATGATAACATCTCCTTTTATAAGAGCCTTAACAGAAGATAAGATATTATCCTTGCTAATAGAAAAATTAAATCCAGGACCTTCTATTATTTCACATGAAGTAGATTCCATAATCATCTTCCTGTTTCCAAGATCTTCAGACATTACTGTTATACTACCATTTTCATCTACTCTTACACAAACGCTATTTTTTATCAACGTCATAGAATTAAGAATAGAAATAATTGAATCTCTATCAAACTTAACACGAGACGATTTTTCAAATTTGTTACATACGTATTCATAATTTGGATAATTTTGTTCAACATTCATATCTGATATTATAACGCTATCAAAGCATAAGAATGTTCTCACTCCATCTGTAGATATTACTATCTCAACTTCCCTATCAGAAAGAAATTGATATAAAATAGAAGCAGCAACCTCGCTAAGCATAATAGCCTTATCTTTCAAAACCGAATTAATTGATTCTACTTCTTTTCTATTTATAAAAAGACGAAACATGTCAGTAGAAACAATATCAATATAATTCTTCTTGACATTAATAAGAACCGTACAGATAGCAGGTCTAAACTCATCTGTCCCAACAAAAGTGAAAGATCTCTTCATCGACTGTATAAAAGACGAACTCAAAACACGAATCGAATCACCAACAGGATAAAAGAAATCAGGGAATGATTTATCTTCAATCCATGTTGAAGAAAACGATCCATTTTTGTACCTAAAAACGATACTGTAATCATTTTTAATTTCTATTTCTATATCCTGATTATGATTTTTGAAAAATGAAATAAGGGTTCCGGCATCTACTAAAAATGAAAATATCTGGTCACAAGAAATATCAGTATTTATGTCAAAGATATCCTCCGTATATGTTATACGTTCGTTCATGGCTTGTATCCGGATGTGATCAAAATATAAAGTTAATTTTATATTCGACGTAACTGAATCCTTTACCGTCCTTTCAAACATCTTAGAGATATTTGAAAGTCTATCATTCATTAATATGCCGGAAACCCTTACCTTCATTTCAAAATTACGATTATGATTTATCTAACACTGCAAATATACAATTTAAAAGTCTAATTTTGATTTAATCTGTTTTAAAATGATATAAATAATATTAAACAACTCTCCTTGCTGCCTCTGCTATCAGCATAGCGTCTACTATTCCATCATGAGCTGTCTTACATCTTTCGTTTTTAACGAACGTATCATTTGGCCATAGTCTTTTAGCGCAAGCTAATGATGTTCTCTTAGTATTTACCTTACTGGCTTCCATAACCTTATCAGAATGTGTCCAAACTAATTTCTGCCACGTTTTAGGAGCTATGAAATGGACGGAGCAATTTATGTCTGGGAATGCCATGCAGAGGGAGAGGAACAGCCCATGCAGTTGGCCTTTGTTCTCCATGAGGGAGGATGTTGAGGACGTGCTGACCCCGTATAGGGCGTGGACGTCCTCTATGACGAACACTACCCTATCAGGATTGTTTTCTACGATCGTATCTCGGCAAAAAACATATTCTTTAGTCAAGTCTACCGGTCCTGAAATTGCTATTCTTGGAGTAGCTATTCTCGATATTAGTTTGCTATCTTGATCTATGCAAGCTATGGCTCCGTCTTTTCCTGGATCTGCTGCTATATATAGTATCATATCCCATATTCTATTAAATATATTTAAAGCTATTCGTCTGTTTTAATACATCCCCTCGGAGACCCTTCGGCCTCCCTGGTAGATGTAAATCCCGTTAGGGATAAGTCAGGATTTCTCCTGTAAGTACCCATCGCCAATGTTATAAGAGGTTTTATATAATGGCAACACTGTTTCGTCAAATACACTACTCCTGTTTAATCACCATCCTTAGAGCAAGAAACTTGGATAAACATTCCTTGGTAACTATCTATTCTCAAATAACGTAGCCTTTGTTTCAAGGCTTAGGCTAATAACCCGATCTCTGAAAGAGATGTATTAAACTTTTATAATAGAATTATATTGGTTTAATACTATTTGGGGTTATAATACACTAATTTAGATTCATATCGATTTTACCAATGCTGTCATCATTGTCAAAACCTCCATTGTCTGTAAGTTCGTAATCAATAGCTACAGCGCCGTTACCAAGAATGTAAAATCCTTTAAACATCTTTCCTATATCAATAGGATACACGACATTTACGTCCCTTCCAATATCCTCAAACGGCATAGCAATATCTTCTGTTTCAGCTTCTTTTTGTTTTGCTAATACTCCAACGGGTATATTTTCGCCTTTTATGGATGCGTATGTAACCATATACAGAACATCATTATTGACAAACGCCCTATCACTGCTTACCTTATCCAAGCTAACATATATAATATGTTTTATAAAACTATTGATATCTCCACATATGTTAATAGCTTCTACTTCTTTAGGAATAACTACTTCCACTTCTTCTGGTTTTATATTTTTCTTTTTCATTGCATTAACCTTTTTGTATTTTGTTTTACTTCTTCAACAAGATCCTGATCTTTCATCATTTCCTGCTTAAGTTTCTCATTCTCCTTAATTCTTTTCACCCTATCGGCAAGAATCTTCTTATATTTCTTATCCGATATTTTAATAAACCAAGGACAGTTTCTTGAGGGAATCCTTTTACATGGATAATCAGTAAGACCGTTGGGACCAAACTGCTCACATCTATTGCATTTTTCTGCTCCTGTCATTGTCTTTATATTTTAACAAAATAACTATTTAACTCTCTTTTAGAACACTCTAATATTAAAGCATCTCCCCCAGGCATAAACATGAGAATAGAGTTTCGTTTGAATATACCGTCAATCATTCTGGTAAGTTTATTACCCTTATACGAAAAGATAGTAAACTCGATTCCACTTACTCTACTACTTTCATCAAACCTAAACGGAGAAGCGCATGCAACAACATATCTATAACCACCAATTTTAAATTCATCCCCTGGCTTTATTTTAGCAAGGGGAATCATCTTAACTCTCCTGTCTATGCTTACGTTCATTATTTTGCTACCTCGAATTTTATCTGTTCTTTAGGTTCATAATTCCAAACTTCGAAATCATTCGGAGTAAAATCATAGAACCCTTTCCCGTCCATACGGGATGATATAGTTACTTGCGGTACTGGACCGAAAAGAGAACGACGAAGAAGTTCGTTAGCCTGTTCTTCGTGCCGGTCATACACATGCATATCTTGGATGAAATGAGTGAAAACAGCAGGTTTTAACCCGGCGTCATGAGCAAACATCATCATCAACGCCGCGTACTGGGCTACATTCCATAGACCAGCAACAACAGCATCCTGGCTACGCTGATAAAGAGTCATATATAACTCATCTTCTTTAACAGATAAATTGATCTGGAACGCGCATTCTTGAAGAGGTTTAACAGAATTAGTAACAGGATTGAACATAGATGCTATGATACGTCTTGATGACTTATCATTTTTCAACGACCATAAAATAAAATCTGTTTGATTTTCAAATCCATACCCTTCATAAGCACGACCTACTATTTCATTCCTGTTGATAAAATAATTGCTTGAATGAATTATATAAGTATCGTTTTTAGCATCATTCAATATAACGGGAGTGTTGATCATATCGCCGTAACATCCTTCAATCTTTCCATTTTTATCAGCCCACTGATCCCAGATATGAAGACCAAGTTCTTTGATGTCTACCGATCTTTTTTGCCAAATCCACAAAATTTCTTTTATAGAGTTCTTAAGATTAGTAGGGCGAAGAGAACCAAGAGGAAATTCCCGACGAAGATCGTACTGGTTACATACTTGTAGGATACGCTTCACCTTGACGCCTGTCCCGTCACCGTAGACCGGACGCTTTACCTCTTCCCACGGCTGGCTCATTATAAGAGCCAAATTGTCTTGAAATATTTTATCAACTCTCGACATGTTATATATATTTATAAATTAAATTCTGCAAAATCTATTTCAGATCCGGTTGACAATTTCATGATAGACTTCTCAAGCTCTTCCATTGGAACCGGTTTCACAATACCTCCGCTACCAAGAGTTCTTTTATAGAAGTCTATCACCACCTGATCACTGGTTTTTATCGTTTTAGGGATAGGTTGACGAAGATACACTCCATCAAGAGACTTTACTCTTGAAAGAGCCGTATATAGCTGTCCTGTTTCAAAAGAATTTGATACATCCATCATTGCTGCATCTAAGGTAAGGCCCTGGCATTTATGGATTGTGATAGAATAACCTATTTTTATAGGATACTGAATAATAGCTCCTACTACTTCAGATTCTATCTTATATCCGTTTCTTACGTATTTTACTTTCTCAAACGAACATGGTGTTATAACAACCTTAGTATGCTCATCATCTTTCGGTTTATCAAGGACTACTTCAATCTCCCCCTTTTTTATAGATAATACAGTACCAAGAGAGCCATTGAAGTACTCTCCTCCGTTTCTTGTTATCATAACTCTTGATCCTTCTTTCAAGAAAAGAGTTTTTTCAACCGGAGCATCTTTAGGATAATCACCGTTTATAACAGCTTCTAATTTTCTTAAAGAGCCTGGTAACGATGATATTCTCATTTCGTTAATAGCCGTAGCTTTTGAGTTGGTAGTTACAATCTCAACATATCCTTGATTATTATCAGACTGAATACATCTGCTGTTTATTGTATCAAATACATCATCGTCCATCTGCCCTTCACGCACCTTATTAAGAATACTGATAAACTTCTCATCTTTCTGACGATATATTTTTTCAAAAGAAACCATTTCCATTCCTGAAGCCATAAGAGACTTAGAGCTGAAGAAGTAAGATGTATCGTATATTTCTCTAAAAAAATCCTCCTTAATTACTGGCGGAAGTTGAAATAAATCACCTACCATAATAAGCTTCACTCCGCCAAACGGATCCTTGTCTCCTCTTGCATGACGAAGGATGTCGGCTACATTATCAAGTAGATCAGGTCGAACCATAGAAATCTCGTCTATGATAAGATACTTTATATTCTGTAAAATCTTTTCCGAGCCTCCGTTGAATTTATATTCGCAGTTATCCATAAACGCACCTTTCCGTATTTCAGGTATATATGGCTGCATTCCGATTCTGAAAAATGAATGAATGGTTTGACCTCCTGCATTAACAGCAGCAATGCCCGTAGGAGCGACAACAACCGCATTTTTTAATGCCGGTATGATACGTTTAAGGAACGTTGTTTTCCCACTACCTCCTTTCCCGGTAATAAACAACGGTTTAGGTGACTTACAAATAGACTTAATAGCCTTTCCTTGTGCGACATTACCTTCGGACATAACTGAACGAAGAACACACTCCATGATTTTTTTGTCGTAACTAATCGCCATATTTTTTTTCTGATTTTGTTTTACAAAACAAAAGTATTAAAATAAAATAAAATCAAAAACATAAAATACATTAATCATAATTAAAAAGAAATAATAAGCCAAATAAGTGGCTTTATAGCAGATCGTAATAGTGTTTCACGCGAATACAATTAGGGCATAATCGTGGCTAACGGTCATTTCCGTCAATACTCTACGAGATTATCGTTTTTCGGCTCTGTCTGCGACCACTAATAACAGCCCCTCTCTCAAGCATCAATCATTGAAATGATGAATAATGAGATATAGGATAAAGATAGGTATCATTACAGAATGATAATTCTTCAAATGGTATATCCTTGAATATAGATTCTCCATCTAATTCTGTATCATTATCTGTTGTGCTATTGTTCGATAATGATCGGATCGTTATATCCATGTTTTCTATCTTCTCCTTAAACTGTTCTGCCTTAACATACGTATAAATGTCTTCGTTTACCGAACCAACCGCTTTAGCCATCTCGCCGGCGAACTCAGCATACATATCCCGTACCTCATTAAAATCTGCCTTTTTGTCAGCTACGGCATTATTATATGATTTCATTCTCCTACTTATCCTACCGCAGACCCCAGCGACGGACGTCCCCACCTCAGCACAGCAGGCTTCAGCCTCAGCCATGCCGGATTTTACGGTGGCTATCTTCTCCTGGCTCCATCCACTAACCTTGTCGTATGATTGTTTAAGACAGTTTAAGAACATGTCCATTCTACGCTTCTTATCTTCTGCTATGATAGCGCGATAGTATTTTCTTACAATCTGGTTTTGTGTACTTTGCTCGTATCCGTCCCAGAAGTCTTTGTGCGCTTCTTTAGCCATAATAGAAGCTAATGACCTTGCTTCTTCTTCTTTTGTCTTTTTACGATCTATGCCAAGAATTTCGCCATCTTCGGAAACAACTTCTTCGGCGTTCAAGAAATTAAGGATATGAGTGTTGTCTTTTAAGAAGAAATTGAAATCGTTTTTCTTACTCACTTTTTCTTTTTCCTCTTTCTCTATATCCTTTTCTCCAAAATACCATCTGTTTGTTGCTCCTTTCTTATATAAGGTCCAGGTATTTGCTATTTGCCAGAAAACGGCCCCGTGTCTATATACCGGAATCAGCTTACCTATTGGGTAGTTATGTTCATTCGCTTCAATATAAGCACGAGGATTATCTACGTATGTTATAAATTGTATGTTTTCGAACCTTTTTACAAGCTTGTCTTGTATCGCCATACTGACAATCTCTTTCTCTTTTGTTAGTCCTACATTCAAATACAATGCAATTGTTTTGTTACTTATCGTCGAATCAATTAATCCATAATACGAGTGGCTTCCGTCTACGACCTCAGCCTGAGAGTTTGGCTCTCCACTGTTCAGTACAGATTCGTTGTTTCTGACTAAATTAACAAACATCGCTTCTCTTATCCTGTCAAGGACTTTTTCATGGTTTGTTATTTCATTTTTCTTTATCTTAATTAAAATCCTATTCTTTGGAATATTCACTTTCCCACATCCGAGAGTAAGTTGTACACCATTAACCCTATATCTTCTTGCAACGAACGTACTATCCGTCATACGGAACAGCTCATCGAACATCGGATGTCCTGTCATGTTCTTGAACTTCGAATACCCGATTCCAAGTTTGTGAAGAAGATCTTTCTGGTTTTTGAATCTTATTCTCGAATCCCGGCGGGAGATTTTTATCATACAGTATAAAGCATACAGTTCCATGAATAGCGGATCATCTGACCACTGCTCCAAAAGTCTAAGACTTATGTTTATATTTCTATTTAACTGTAACTTCATAATCTGTAACAAAAAAAAATCGGATGGATTTTTGGGGATATCCATCCGATTTGTGTCTTTTTGCAGATAATCTCCAAAACCCCGTCACAGATGATGAAGAACAAGAATCAACAAAGACAAACACTTAATATTTTATATCTTTATTTTATCTTGTTTCTACATCTGTGACGTGCTACAAATGTAGAAACAAAATTCAATAATCAAACAATAAGAACTTATTTTTTTAATGCTACAGTGCAAATATCGGGATAAATCCTGAATCTGTTGTCATAAAATACGTTAATTTTATATTTATAAATTCTTAATCCTTATCTTTGTATCAAAACTATAATCGGATGAAAGAGTGTGATAATAAAGATGTTAGTAATAGAGCATATAGGCTTTTAGTGCCTTATTCCGACACAGTGGATATGGCTAAGAAGATACTTCTGTTTTATAACGGGTATCTTATGGCTTCAGGCAATGAGAAGAATGTTATAGACGCAAGACATTTAAATCTTCTTGCTTATTATTTTGTGTTTGGGTATTCTTATGATACCAAGAAGAAGTTTTCTCATTGTTTCAGTACCGATCTTCAATATGTATCGGTTTTGGATACGGAGATGAAGAAAAGAGGTATATTGATTGACAGGGAGGGGAATTACAGGACCAGGTGTTTGTGTCCGGATATAGAGAACATGCGCCGTCTTTTTGTATTGGAAGGTTCCAGGGATCAATGTGCGTTGGTTTCTTTATTTTACAGAAAGAAAACTTTTGATGCTGATGCCGAAGAATAATTTCCCTATATCATTTGAGTCACATATTATAGATGATGTGATGAAGAAAACTGGAGGCGTTTACGATCGAAATCAAATACGGGACGTTTTCAGGGCCAGTATCTCTTATGCCAATAACTTATGTACGTACACTGATAACGTGTCTGTGTCTGTCCCGTATGTAGGTGATATGGTTTGTAATCTTCATGAGATGGAGAGGCGCAAACATAATCTTGAGCGTCTTAAATCCAAGGTAGAAAAATTATCCAAGTATCAGGAAAAGGAGCTTCAGTGCCTTGATATTAAGATAAGGATGATAAAGGATGCTTATGACTCAGGTGAGATAAAAGGTGGGGATATGTTGATAAAACACAACAAATTATCTATCTTTAAATCTCGTAAGGGTCATAGTTTTAGTGAAATACAAAATATTCAAGAACAGGAATTTAATAGATAATGAAATGAAAAAGATTTTGCAAGCGGAAGTTATATACGATGCTTTTATGGATACGATATTAAAAAAACTTCCAAGAAGAAAAGAGGATTATCCTGATTGGTACAAAGAACGTCTTGAAAAGTGTGAAGGATGTAAATTCAACACCAAGAACGTTCCTAACTCTATGTTGCCTCTTTCTTTGTATGTAAGCAAGAAAATAGGTAAAAATCGTTGTTCGGTATGTACGTGCTTCATCAAGCAAAAGGCCTGGAGCAAGACAGAGGAGTGTGCGCTTGGGGAGGGGCTTCCCCGTCCTTCGTGGATGGACCGTCAGTATTCTATTGATTTTTATGATGAGAAGTCAAGATGGAACAGATTAGAGCTTATTACAATGGATTCTGATGAGTTTAATGTTATTTCTACAGATGACAAGCAATATAACATTGACCTATCTAAAGACGGTAAATCATTTGAAATCATTTTCGAACCGGTAGAGAAAGGAAACAGTATAAAGTTTTCATTCGTTCTTGAGTCGAAGCATGATATGAAGATAACAGCATCAGAGACATCTTGTGGTTGTACGTCATCTAATTTGAATATCATAGACTCCCGTCACTTTAAGTTCAATATAGAGATACATACAGCAGGATTTGGAATAGGAAGATTCGTAAAACATATGACCATTCACTATCAAAAAGATGGGTCTCAAAAAGAGGAATCGATTCCGTTTAATTTTGAAGGCATTATAATTCAAAAAAGTTAAGTTATGGGCGGCTGTGGTAAAGCAAGGCATTTACAATGCGAGGATAAAAGGAAGTCCTTATTTTCTATGTTGCAGGCATCTTGTGACGATCTACCTGATTATTCTGCCGGAGACATTCTCTATGCTGTACTTAGATCTTTTGCAAAGAAAAGAGGATTGTCCGTTTCTTTTTTAAGGACGTTGACAGACGGCGAGCTTTTTGAAGTGGCTGATTATAATTTATCAATGGAGTTGATGGACGTTATTATTCATGATAGAAAGGTTATTGACAATGAAGAAGATTGATTTTGATTCAGATATAAAGCATCTTATTTCTTATTACAACCATTTACTGTTTGCGCAAGACAAGGTGGGAGAGGAGATGGAAGAGCTAACTAAGGATATCATTAGGAAGAAGGATGAGGAAAACGACATAGAGTTAGAAGACTTTATTGATTTGGAGGAAAAGTCGTTTATGACCAACTTGTATCAACAAGAGATGCTGAAAGTATCTTCTTCTATAAAGGCAGTTTACAGGTTATCTATTAACGCCGGTCATGATCTCAATGTAGATGATGACAGTAAGAAGGTTCTTGATAGGATAGTAAACGACGGAGAATCAGATTTTATTATGTACGTTGACAATAATACTGATTCTGTTATGTTCAAGGAAGAATCTGTTGAGGAAGGAATAAAAAACATGTGCAAGTATCGTGTTGATCCATCTTCTCTTGAAGACAGGTTTAATATGCTTAAGTCTCAGTATGAGGCTTTTTTAAAAATTATCAACAATGAAAGCAAGAAAGCCGACTAATGATGATGTCTCTTACGTAGATCGGAAACTTATTGTGTTAAGGTATCAGATAGATAAGGCTGAACGTTATCTATCTGAAAATCCTTGGGATAAAATAGAAGATTCCGATAAGAGGGAGAAAGAATTTAGGTTTCAAAAAAGCTTGTCTGATAGCTTAATGCAATGGACTGAATCTTATATTAAGATGTGTGGGATAATGGATGTCTATAATCAGCTTGAGGCTGCCAAAAACAAGAAAAGCCTAAAAGGAGGACAAACAGTATCAGGTATTCAGTCTTTTGTTAAGAATGAAGCTAAGAACAAGCTCGATAAGTAGTTTTGTCATGAATATTAACAGTAAAGAACTTTATATAAATATGGGTAACGATATTCCGTTATGGAATGACCTTTATTCTTATGAAGAGCAAGACGATGATGTCAAGCAATTCTGGGAGAATGAGGCTATGAAACTCCTTAACGGTGTTACCATAAATGGGGTATTTATCCATCCTTGGCTATACTGGCATATCAATTTCTGGAAGATGATGATTGACGTAGGAGATGATCGTATTCCTGGAAATTCGCAGCTTCGTGATAATGAATGGATGTTTGCCGAATTTCTAAAGCAGGCTGAAGAAGAGAATAAAGGAATATTCATGTTCGGGTGCCGTCGTTTTGGAAAAGCCCTTCTTGATTCTGAGATACTTTATCTTGAGGACCGGGAAAAGATGATAGGAAATATTGTTGTAGGGGATAAGATATATGACGATAAAGGTAATTTGGTAGAGGTCGTAGGTGTCTATCCTCAAGGGAAAGTAACCACCTACAGAGTCGTATTCGAAGACGGTCGTAACGTTATTTGTTGCGGAAATCACCAATGGCGTGTCAATCATGGCGGAAAATGGCATGTTAGGAGTCTTAGATCCATAGCTGGATTAGATTATAAGAGTATGTCTATTCCAGTAGGTGAGGCCCTGAACTACCCTACGGCAAAGCTGCCGGTTCCGCCGTCGGCCTACGCCTCGATGCTGGCGGCTTATCTCGGTGGCTATGGAGGGGATATGTTTTTTGATAAATACGTTTGTAAGAAGTTTTTAAGATCGTCCATAGATCAAAAAAAAGATTTTATAGAAAACTTCATTCGTTCTTTCAGAAACGTAGTAACCGGAGAAGAAGAGCTTACGTTGTCTCATATTGACATGGATGTCATAAATTTTGTACAACGTATGTTTTGGGCTTCAGGTTGGTATGCTAAATTGGAGGGGAATAAACTTATACTATCAAGGAATCGTAAGGAATTAAAAATAAGATCCATATCGATATACGGAAAGGAGCATGCCACTTGTATAACCGTTGATAATGACTCTCATTTATTTTTGACCACCAATTACATCGTTACTCATAATACGGCCATAATGAGCTCGTTTTTGGCTCGTAATGCTACAATGACGTACAATTTGACGCATAATGTTATTGGGTCAAGTAAGGAGGACCTTATGAGTCTTGGTGAGTATCTTGAGTTTGGTCTTGATAATATACATCCTTATCTAAGAATAAATAGAACAGGTAATGATTGGTTTAAAGAGGTTATTATGGGTACTAAGACGGTGAACAATATTCGTGACGTTCACGCTCGTATTCGTATTACCAATATTGATAGCGGTAAAGCCGGTGCCTCTCTTAAGACCGCATCTGGAACACCATATACATCTATTTATGATGAGGTAGGTAAATTTCCATTTTTAGCAGCATACTTACAAGGTCGTCCTGCCCATATGATGCACGGTAGAATGAGGGGGATGATGATATGCTCCGGTACGGGCGGCAACGTTGAAAAGTCTCAAGATGCTCAAAAAGTGATGAATAACCCTGCTGAATACGGGTTTATTGTCATGAATTATGATCTGCTTAATAAACGTTGTTTAAAACCAACTTGGCGTATTAGTCAATCCGGTTGTTTTGTTCCTGCTCAGATGTCTCATGCTTATGATAAGGAAACAACAACCTTAGATAAGTACCTTGGAATAGAGAAAGCTACAGGTCTTAAGAAAATAGATATTCAGGTATCAAAATTTGATGATAATACTAAGAAGATAAAATCTCGTCTTGATGAACTTGTCAAAAAGGATAGAGCTTTATACGTTCAGGAACGAATGGCATTTCCTTTGTCTATAGATGATTGTTTTCTTAATACGAATGTAAATAGGTTTCCTGTAGAAGATGCTTTGAAGCACAAAAGCCGTCTTCTTGAAGAAGGAAGACCAGGGAAAACAGTAGACATATATCAGACTGATGGAATGAAAATGGGCTATCATTTTAGTGATAAACAGCTCGCTGATTATCCGTTCCAAGGTGGAAATATAGATGCTCCTATTGTTATATACGAAAATCCGCCTGAAGATGGAGGTATTTTTGATTTCACATACGTGAGTGGATGTTTACTTCCAGGTGAGAGAGTATTAACAGATAAAGGGTGGAAATACGTTGAAGATGTAAAATATGAAGATAAGCTTGTAAATAAAGATGGAGAATATGTTTTTATTAACAAAAGACTGTTATATAATAAAATAGATGAAGATGTGTATGATGTTAAAATGTATAATGGAGTTTCAATAACACGTTTTACGAAAGAGCATCCATTGTATGTTAGTGACAATAAACTTAAAAATGGTAAAATAATATGTGAAGATTTATTTAGCTTTGATTTTGTTAAAGTATCTGATGTAAAGAGTGGAATGTGGATTAAATATCCAAATATTTACAGAAAGGAGATATATCCTTGTAAAGAATTATTCCCTTATGTAATGTCTGATGATTTATGGTATTTAATAGGAGCTTGGATAGGTAATGGGTATTCAAGGATAGACAAACATCATGTAGGCATATATATAAGTACACATAAAAACAATGATAAGTTTATAAAGAAAATAGATGATATATGTAAATCATGTTTTGGTAAATATACTAATAAAAGATTCAGGGATAATAGTTGCGAGATATTTTGCAGTGTAAAGGAGTTTGCAATATGGATGGACTCCACATTTGGTAAATATGCCAATGGAAAATTTATACCAGAATGGGTTAAGTATATACCTCATGAGTATAAGGTTTCTTTTTTGTGTGGATATCTTGATACGGATGGTTGTTGTTATGCCGTTAATGGTAAGAAATTATATACTATTGAATATACAAGCTGTAATTTAAAATTATTAGAGAGTGTACAAGATATTTTGTTTTCAATAGGAATAGTTTCTAATATAAAAATTAATAAAAACGATAGATCTGATGTTATTCAAGGTCATTTTAAGAAAAGTAATTGTTTATATTATTTATCTTTTGGTACAAATGGTATATTAAAATTACTATCATTTGGTATAAGCAGTGTTAAGCTTGATGGTATTATTATTTCAGATAAAATAATCAAGGCTAAGAAAAAGGGGTGTTTTATAAGTAGTGATGGTAATTATATTTATATAAGGATTAAAAGTATAGAGAAGGAATTGTATTCTGGTCCTGTGTATAATTTTGATTGTGATACGCATACCTATTTATGTCATCACATAACTACCCATAATTGCGACCCCTATAAATCAGACAAGGCTGATACTGATTCTGTTGGTACGTTTTATGTACTTAAAAGGTATGTAAAAATCAACGATCCATTTGCTTATTGCATAGTAGCATCATACGCATCACGTCCTCCATCTTCCGATGATTTTTGTAGGAATTGTGAAATACTTCAAGAAGCGTATGGGGCTAAGTGTCTTATGGAGAATGCCGATCGAATGTATGAACTGTATCTTACGAGACGAAATAAGCAGCTCATGTTACTGGAAGACGGTGAACGTCTTGCCGGTAAGATTATCCGTGCTGGCGCCCGTCAGAACAACAAGCTCGGTTTGGCTCCTACGGTTCCCAATCAGCGCATGCTTTTCAATACCGTTATTCAATATTGTTGGGAGGATGTTGTTGTCGGGTATGATGATGATGGTAATGAAATAACACAGAAAGGTATTTACCGTATCCCTGATATAGAACTTCTTGATGAGATCATAGCCTTCGGCCCTGGGGTCAACACCGACCGTATCATAGCCTTCGGCCACGCTCTTCTTCTGGCTAAGTATTATGATGATATGGGTTACATGCCTGAAAGTACGACTCAGAAGGAGAATCAAAAGAAGAGGGAACGTAAGAAGATGGAACAGGTTAAAGGATTTACGGTAAGAAGACATAACCCGTATAAAATGAGGTGACGAGAACAAATTCCTTATCTTTGTGAAAAATAGGATAATAGGATGGAATATTTCAATAGAGATCAGGCTTTTCCGGCCAGAGGAGTATTTTCAGGGTTGCCGGTACAGGCTATACCTACCAAGAGAAAAACCAAGGAGTGGTTTAAAGCCACTATGGATTCTCTTGAATTGATTGGTTTGAAGCAGCTTGATGAGAACCAAAAGTTCAAGGATTTTTATAGGATGATGGAAGGCAAGCTGTCATTTATGGAGCTGAAAGATGTAATTCCTTATCTTAAGGATGTTCAGTCTATAAGGGACAACGTAAACATTCCATCATTCTTACGTCATTATGATATAATAGGTACGATCGTAAACGCTTTTGTAGGATGGTTGGGCAATCTTTCTGACAAGTATAATGTAGTTGGATTGGACGAATCTGAAGTGAATCAGTATTCTGCCACGAAGGAAAATCTTCTTTATAATTACATTAGAGAGGAATTGGACAGAAGGGTTAGGCAAGAGTTATTAAATAGAGGATTGGATCCGGATTATAATAATTTTGCCAGCGAAGAAGAAAAGCAGGCTTATGCTCAGCAGATACAAGAGGTGAAAGCATCTATGACCCCTCCTGAGATAGAGAACTTCATGAATACAAAATGGAAGACTGCTGAGGTTATATGGGGTTCTCATACGCTTGAAGCAGACAGGGGGCGTTTTTACATGGATGAGATAGACACCGAGAATTTCATTGACTATCTTCTTACCGGTCGTTGCTTTAGAAATTATCATGTAGGATACGACTATTATAAGCCGGAGAGGTGGTCTCCGTTGAATACGTTTTATTCTAAGACATTAGATAGCAAGTATCCTCAATATGGGGATTATATTGGTCGTGTTCATTATTATACTGCCAATGATATTATAGTAAGGTGGGGGCATCTTCTTACGGCAAAAGACAAGCAAAAGCTTATAGGAGGTGCTGATAATTTCAATGGCACTTATAACAATGGTGATAATGGAAGCTATGTAAGTTTATCCAAATCGGCGAGTGTAGGGATGTTATATCAGAATAAGGTAATACCTTGGAAAGGATATAATGATTATGCTTCTATAAAAGCTTATGAGGATTATTACGGTATTCCAGCCGGCACATATACCGGATACGATAGTAATGGCAACGAATATCACAGAACCAGATTCATGCCAAATTTAGAGCATGGTAATTATTATAACCGCGCCCAGAGTTTGAGCGACGAGCATGTTCGTAGTGATTTGTATCAGGTAACTGAATCATATTGGGTATCCCCGGCTCAGGTGTATGTAATTACCTACCAAACTGAAACCGGATTAGTAACTACTGAAATGGTAACCGACGAGCTTCTTCAAGACTTTTTACAGGAAAATGGTATTAAGAAAATTACCAGGACCATGAGTAAGGGAATGGAGAACCCGGAGATTAATACCTATTTCGTAGATTACGTTCCACAGGTGAGGTACGGAGTTAAGATCAGTGGCGGGGCTCTCGCTCAGGACAACCTGTATCTGGATGGAGAACCTATCGATCACCAGATAAAAGGGGATAGCAATATCTATGACTTTGTTCTACCCGTTGCCGGATATATCGGTACTTCTATGGCTAACAGGATTCAGCCGTATCAAATATTTTATAATTTCTCCATAAATCAGATAAACAATATTCTTGAAAAGGAGATCGGTAAATTCTTCTTAGGGGATATAAATCTGGTTCCAAGTGAATACAAGGATTTGGGTGAAGATGTGGCTGATATATGGGCTAATCTTCTTGATGTAGCTAAGTCTGTAGGTGCTCTGACATTAGATACCTCATCTCAAAACACGAAAGGAGGTGTTCCTTTCAACCAGTTTGCCGTCTATGATTTGTCGCAGACAGAGCAGCTTAAAACAAGAATGGAGCTTGCTGAATGGTCGAGGATGAAGTGTTTTGAAATGGTTGGTATCACGCCTCAAGTAATTAACGGTCCCAACAGGTATGAGACCGCCACTGGGGTCCAGCAGGGCGTTACGGCATCTATGTTACAAACACAGATATACTTTGATAACTTCGGTTACTTCAAGAAACGCGCTCTTGATCTTCATCTGGCTGTCGCTCAACAATGCCAGCAAGAAGGAAAGGATATTTCTGTAATGTACACAAAAAGTGATCTTACCAGGGCGTTTTTATCTATAGGAACCGACGGTCTTAGTCTAAGGCATCTTGGTGTTCAGGCATTATCTAATTCCAAGAAAAGGGATGAGCTTGAGAAATTTAAAACTTTTATGTTGCAATTGAATACTGCTGGTGGAGATATTTATGATCTTGCTTCTATATTTACATCAGATTCTATGGTAGAGCTGATTCAGAATGCAAGAAATACTCGTGCGTATAACGAGCGGCAGATACAACAGCAGCAACAGAATCAGATGCAGCTTAATCAACAACAGATACAAGCTGAAGCTGCTGAGAAGGATAAGCAACGTCAGCATGAACTTGCTTTGGAGGACAAGAGGGGTCAATACAGGATACTTCAAGAGAAGATTCAGGCGGCAGGCAGGGCAGCAGACGCCAAGAGCGACGCCACCTCCCTCAACTTCCTGGCTTCTGTTTCAGATCAGACCGTAAGGCAAGCTGATATAGAAAGCAAGGAAAGGATAGAGGATAAGAAGATCGAAAACGATTCCAAACTTCATGATGATGAAATGAGAATAAAAATGGAAGAGTTAAAATTAAAATCCAAAGAGCTTGCTCAACGAGCGAGGGAAGACGCCACTAAAAGGTATGTAGCCGGAATCAATAAGAATTAAGGATTAAATATCCCCAAATTTCATTAGAAAATCTCTAATAAAATTTGGGGATATTTAATTTTTAGTGAAGATTAAACACTTATAAGTTTTTTATCTGAAATATAGGTATTTAAATATTTTTGCAGTATGGGAAAGATAGATAAAAATGGAATAGTAGAATTGGACGATATTTTTAGTATCGGTCCGGTTGATGATGTTTATAATAGGGAAGAAGATATTCTGCCTATTAATGGTAATGAACCGGCTAAAAAAGATGAGAAGCCTGTAGAAGAAGGCTCTCAAATTAAAGAAGAGCTGGTTGTTGATCCTACTCCTGATCCTAAAGAGGATAAAAAAGGAGAAGAGAATGTAGTTGATGTTAATCAGGATCAGGTAGAGACTCCGGTTGTCAATTACAGAAAAGTATTAGATGCCCTTTCTTCAAGGGGAATCATTCCCGATTTGAAAGATGTGGTGTTTAGCGGTGAAAACGGCGAAGAGATTACTATCAATGATCTTGATTTTAGTAAAGAAGATTCATTGTGTGACATACTATCTACAGTCCTTGAAATCCAGAAAGAGGACATTGTTAAGGATAAGATAGATGTTACCTCTGTTTCTGATATTACTAAGAAGCTTATCCAGGCTGATAAGGCCGGAGCTAATATCGTTGATATTCTTAAGCAATATGATACGAATGTAGCTCCTATAGAAAAGCTTGACATTGAAAACAAAGCAGATCAGATAAAGATCGTTCGCCATTATGTTGATCTTCTTGGGTTGCCCAAAGATGAAGCTGATGAGTTTTTCAAAGGCATTATCAATAAAGGCGAAGAGTATGTTGAAGCAAAGGCTATAAAGTACAAGGCTGAGCTTGATAAGAGAATGGATGATATTATTCAGCAACGTACTAAGGAGGCTGCCGACAAGAAGGCAAAGGACGCAGAGGATTTTAGGAGATATAAAAAAGATCTTAAGTCCTCTATTCAGGCGAAATATCAGCTAAATGACACTATGGTATCTAAAGCTCTTGATTTTGCCCTAAAACCTTCTGAATCGAATCCCGGAATTACCAAAGCATTTAATAGGGTAAGGGAGATGATGATGAATCCGGAAGAAGCGCCAGATTTGATTATGTTTCTTATGAATCCAGGAGAGTTCATAAAACAGAAGTCAAATCAAGCTGTAGTTGATGAGAAAAAGAAGATTTATAAGCTCATCAGCCACACAAATAAAGACAAGAGGGTAGCTCCGGTAGATGATAAAGGTGATCAAGTTCAAGGTGTGAAGTTCGATGAAATTAGTATAGATTAAAAAAGATTAAAAAGTTTTTTCGTTCATGGCTAATGTACTTTTAACAAAAAATTTCCCGGCCACCATGAATGGTGACACGGTGATTGGATATACCGACGCTAAAGTCGTTAAGCAAAGTATCGTAGAGCACGATCTTAGCTCTTTGGAAGATTGGTACTATGAAGATCCGGATAAAAACCATCTGGGTATGCTTCAACTGTTTTCTAACATTACAAACTATCCTCTGCCTATGTACATGGGTATGATCAAGCAGGATGCCACTATTACCGTAAATGGTATTAATGGTTCATTCCGTTATGATCTTCCAGTATCAGAAACGTATGAGGTTGTTACAGTAGAAGACACGTCTTTGAAATATGCAAAACCAGGTATTGATGAAAGCTTCTTTGAAATTGTGTTGAATGCACAATTTAAACAAGGAGATGTTATTACTTATGATGTGATTAACGGTTGTCAGGCTCTTATCTCCACAGAGCGCCCTCCGAAACAAGAAGGTGAAAACTGGAGATATTGGTGTAAGCTGTGGGGCCGTTCCCGTGCTAAATACTTCCCGAAAGACATGCTTCGTGCAGGTATTAAATATTGGAAGGTAACAAACGTTCTTGGCGAGTTCTCTACTCAGTTCTCTGGTGTAGGAGGTGCTTCTAAGGCTGGTTCTATGACTTGTGAATTTACGCTTGGTGGACACCGTGGTGTTGAAGGTGAAACAACTATGTACGCTGGTATTAAGTCTTTGGCTTATGCGGATGAACGTACACAGAATTTCATCGATAAGGCTTATCAAAAAGTTCGTCAGCTTTCTGAAGTTAGAGGAGGTGATGCAAGTTATGCCATTATCGGTTCTCGTCTTGGTGATGGAAGCATTGATATGCGTACAGCTCGTGTAGCCAATACAGTATCTCTGTTCTGTTTGGCTGAATTGGCTAAGATGGAAGCATACGAACTTATGTTCATGCGTGGAGGTAGAGTTAAGGGTCATAATGGTGTTTTGATGAAAAACGAAGGTTTGTATCATCAACTTCGCCGTGGTTTCGTTATCTCATATGCTCGTCCTGGTGGTATCAAACGTGAACACTTCTTGGCTGCTGCTGACTATATTTTCCGTGGTCGTAGCGATATGCCGATTGAAAATCGCGTAATGAAATTCAAAGTAGGTGCTATGGCTTACAAGAATATCGTTGAGATTTTCCGTGATGAGTTCTTTTCTCAATTAGGTGCCTTGGCTCCGCTTATGGGTACAGAACGTATTATCAATAATCCGGTAACAGGATCAAATGATGCTCTTGAATTAGGAACTGTAAAGATCAAGGGTGTTACTATTCCGGGCATTGGTAAGGTTATTGTAGAACACGAACCTTCTTTGGATTATGTCGATATGGTAGATAGAAGCCAGTTGGTAGACGGCATGACTCCTATTACATCATATTCATGTATTATGGAAGACTTGACTGCTCCTGAATATTCTAACGCATTCGCCGGCATCCCTGCTTCATCTGAAGCTCGTATTGGTAATATCAACAGCAATGTATTCTACGTTAAACCTGATATCGGTTCTATGTGGTGGGGTTACGAACAAGGTAGATGGTCATCCAGAGTATCGGCTCAAGAAATTGTATCCAGCCATCCTCGTATGTCAGAACAATTCTGGTGCCACTCTGTATCGGCTTGTTGGGTAAAAGATACCAGCCGGTTTGTAACAATTGAATTGTTACCAAGCTCTTTGTAATTATAACTTTTAATATTAACTTGCGGTCGGCTTTAAAACCGGCCGCAAATTTTGTTTCTAACATAGTCTTTTCATATATGAAAAGACGTAGGGTATATAAAAAGATGGGAAAAAAGATTTTTGAAGAAAGCCATGAGTCTAAGAAGCTGCTGGCTACCGTAGGAGGAATGAGAATATATTCCGACTCTATTTATGTTATAACAGGTAAGATGGATGAAGAAGCTCCTTCCGGATATCAGGAAAGAGGTATTTCCAAAACTCCTTTCCCTGGAAACAAGACAGTATCTTGTTGTGGATGGGATAAGGATCTTAGGGTGTATGATACTGGTTTCTTTATCAATTCAGCATGTTATAAAGGTTACTCACTTGAAGATAGGAAAGATGAAATGGATATGCGTATTAAGAATATTCGGTATCCGTTTGAAGAGACTGTCAATGAGGATCTTGATCAAAAGAACTTCGATTTCTGGGATTCTTACAGAATTGACTTGTATGATGGTCGTTTGTTTTACACTAATGATATCCGTGATTTATTTGAGCTATATATAGCCATTTTATCCAAGTCTCTTACTCCTAAAGAGGAAGATGGTAATCCGATGTATGTAGAATCTTATTATTGTGTAGAAGACAAAACTACAGCCGTAGATATTAGGAAACAACGTCAGATTGATAAGGCTGATATTTTATACGAGTTCATGAACAAACTGAAAGGATCCGAGGCTGAAAGGAAAAGTATCTACGATCTGCTTTTGTATCTTGACATTATATATAGCGTAGAGCTTGATCCTAGTATGGTTCAATACATATTCACTAATTGGATTGATGCTAAGAATACGAACGTTGACATGTATAAAGAAGCAAGCTCAAGGTTCTTGTCTGATGATGAATCTTCCGAAGGAATGCAAGTCATTAAACTCCATCGTATGATCAGGGAAATGATTGAGGGGCTGGCTGTCACCGTCAACACCGACGGACTGTATCTGAATGGCGAGCTCCTGGGCGCCGACGCTATCTCTGCATCTATGGCTCTTGCTTCCAATAAGTCGATGTTAGAAACCAAGTCACGTGTTCTGGAAGCGTATAATGCTTTAAAGAACAAGCATAAAAAAATAGAAGGAGCTAAGTCTGACAAGAAGAAAAAGGAAGACGAAAAAAGTTTTGATGTTGACCAATATTCTGATAAAAAAGAGTAATTTATGAAAATTGTTGATTGTTATCTTCGGGCCTTACAGAAGGCTGAAGAAAACATGACCAACGGTGGTATAAAACTTGACAAGGCACGTTTTGTTCAGCTTTTTAATGACGAACAAAACCGCCTTGTTCGTTATATCCTTGATAAGAAAAACGAAGAGGATATACGTTATATCCAAAAGTTGGTTGTGTATTCAAAAGAACTTGACGAGAAAGGAGATAAAGATAATCCGGAAAGCACTTTGTTTTCATTGCCTTCTGATTTCTTTTCTTTTTCAAACATATCAGGCGTATTTACCAAAGGTGAATGCACGGTCACTGATTTTACCATGTGGGAGGCTAAGAACGAAAACCCGCATGAGCTTCTTGCCGACTTTTTTAACAAACCTGATTTTGATTTTAGGGAAACGTTCTACACTATAGGCGAAGATTCGGTAAGGGTGTACAAGTCTGGTTTTGATGTAGACACCGTTTATCTTACGTATTACCGATATCCGAAGGAAGTTGACATTGAAGGGTATGTTAAATCCGATGGTTCTAATTCAACTGATATAGATCCTGAATTAGATGACAAATTAATTGGTATTATCCTTAACATGATTGAAAAGCAATTTGCTTTGAATGAAAGCGAATACGGACGTTATCAAATAGATTCAAACAACGTCCAATCTCCTTTGTGACAGAAGGAAGATATGTATTGAATTAAATATTATCAAAAACGATTAGAAATTAATTAATCTCTAATCGTTTTTGTTGCTTATATGACTATCATTATTTTTGATGCAGATAACAGAATATTAATTTTAAAACATTATAAGGCTATGGCTATCCATAAACCGTATGACAGACATATTATCTGTCCTCCGCACGCTAAGTTGGCGGACGTAGATTCTTTGTTGCTTCAAGAAGGTCAGATCGCTATCTATGATTTGGATGGTGAGCAGACTAAAGATGGTTTGAAAGCATTGACTGATTTGAAGGGTTATCGTAAGGACGAACAACGTTTCCAGATCAGAATCGGACGTAATGAGATGGTGAACGACCGTGTATCTGATGATAAATCATTCTCTACACCTACGTTTGCTATTGATGAAATTATAGAAGTGTATGCTTCTGCTCCGAAGAGCAAAGAAATTAAAGTAGATGAAGTTATTTTCGGTTATAACGGAATTGACGACAATACCGCTATTACAGCAAGAAAAGGCGATCGTATTCCTATCCATATTAAGCTGACAGGACGTTTGTTCGAGCTTCGTGGTTATCCGATGGGTGAGGTGAATATCGATGATTACATTATTTTCGAAAACTGTCCAGGTCGTGAGGATATGTGCTCAGAATGTGATCCTTGCGAAGATGTTGATATTTTGGCCGCTATCTTGAAAACAATAGAACGTATTAAGAATCAGCCTATTGCAGGTGGTGGTAAGGTAGGTGACTTTGTTGAAATCCATCCTATACATTCTTGTGATGAATTGGAAAAAGCTCCGGTAGAAACAGACATGAATTTCTATTGTATGGAGATGTGTGATACTGGCGATGCTTATGCTTTGGCTCAACTTAAGGCCGCTTATCCTGGTTTGGACATTAAGAGAGTCGGACGTCATCTTTCTACATCTAAATATCAGGTGATGAAAGAAGGCGGTAAGCCTGCTGATTATACTCAAAAGCTGTCTTCTATTATGAAAGGCTGCGAAGAGTGTCCTGAAGGATATACTAAGGTAGATGGCGGTTTGATCTATGCCGTAACGTTAGAGGATGATGGTGTTGATCAGTCTACTGTAGTAGAAAGCATTAAGAATGCCGTTAGTAGCACTGCCGAGAAAACAGCAGCCCAAGATGGCGGAGTAGGTATGTACACTGTGGCCGTAAGCAAGAAACTGACGAAGGCTGATATCGATGCATTTGTAGAAACTAATCCGACAGCCACAGTAACGTTCGTTGCTAAAACAGCAGATATGTGTAGTAATCCTACTGTTACTACTGTTAGCTGGGAAGCATGTGGTTCTTGTAAGATTTCGAAAGAAGCTTATGAAATCACGTTGCCGGATGATGAATGTGGTGGTAGTGCAAAAGCAGAATTACAGGCGGCATTCCCGTATCTGACAATCGAAGATTATGGTACACCTGGTGGATGTCAACACAAGTTTAAAACAACGGTCGTAACTAATATGGTTTGTGACGAATGTGATGACATTTTCAAAGATTTCTTTGTATCGAAAGCCCCAGAATCTTATCGTGGACGCAATTGGAAACGTTTGGGTGCTGTAGCTGGTGATAGTACAATTATTGCCGATCCGTTACCTAAGAATTGCAAATGCGGTATTTTGTTCCGTGGTATAGATTATATGATTTCTCCGTCTGACTGTTTGATTGACCGTCTGACATTCCAGGAAGGATCTGTTCGTATTGCTGTAAATGGTGGTTATCCGGATGAACAACGTGAGGCTATCAGCACGTACTTCAACCCGATCCACACAGAATACAAACAGCACTGGGCTCCGCGCACTCACCTTGGAGCTGAATTGCTTGATAAGGAACGCGAACAACGTATGTTCTTCGACTTCCGTAAGACTCATCAAGAACTTATGGAACGTATGTTTACCAACGAAGAAACCCGCTTAGACCTGTTGGCTCCGTATGCTGATTATTCAGTAACATTGAAGCCGGCACGTTACTCTAACGGCTTCGGTAGGGTAATTGATGATCATATTACAGTACACTTCCATGTACCGTATGGCGCTCACGAAGGTATTCAAGACCTTATGGACTTGTTAGCTGCTTCGGCAAATATCAAGCCATGCAAGATTTGATTTTCCTTTTTTCTATATATCCCAAGGGGGAGGAGGCTGGTCCTCCACCCCCTTTTTTGTAATAAAACAATTTGAAATAAGTTAGTTTCATATGAATGGCGTGGATTTTTTAGCCGGTGCCTTTGGTAGGGGCATTGACAAAATAACCAACATAGTTGGAAAATGGGGTTCCTCCCAACCGGTAGATGACAGCAAATCCGGTATAAAAATAGGGGACAAAATCTACCAAGTGGTTGTGTCCTTAAATGGCTGTTATTGGTATCTTGACGAAGAAGGCAAGAAGCATCCTGTTTCTGGTATTCCGGCCACAACCGAATGGGAGTGGATTAACATAGCTGAGAAAGTTATCAAAGATTTCAAAACATGTTACCGTACACCTGGTGGAAAGGTTGAAGTATGGAGTTGGTATCTTCTTAACGATCAGATGGATGTTCTTAAAGAAACCCATAGAATTACCGACAGTACCGACATGGATAATCCGGTAGGTAAGGTTCTTACTAAGATACCAGATGAATGGGTTATGATCGACTGTGATCTTCCTGATATGACGGAACGTGATATTACGTTTGTAAGTAGATGTTATAAGACTCCGGATGGTAAGGTTGAAATAGAAGGATTGGAAGCCATAGATGATAAGATAAGCATTAGAGAATCTATCTATACTGTTATTCAGTCAACTGACGATAATTTCCCTGCCGGGCATGTTTTTAAGCTAATTCCAGAAAATTGGGTTCGAATGGTTTGTGACTTTCCTGACATGACAGAACGAGATGTAACTTATGTTCTTGAATGTTACACTACTAAAAAAGGGAAAGTGCAGGTAGAAGGCTTGATAGCCATAGATAATATTCTTGGATCCAGGGAAGAGGTTTATACTGTCCTTCAGTCAACTGATCCTGATATTAAGGTAGGGACCGTATTGGATTCCATACCCGAAGATTGGGTGAGGATGGTATGTGATTTTCCAGATATGACAGACCGGGAAATCGTTGAAGTGGACGAATGTTATAAGACAGATGGTGGTAAGGTCAATATAAAAGGTTATCAAGCTATTGATGCTATTCTTGGTGTAAGGGAACAGTATTATTATATCGTTAAGACAACGGACGTCGCTTATCCTCAGTGGACGAGAATAGATAAGATACCTAATGAATGGACGAAAACCGAATGTGACTTTCCTGATCTTACGGAAAGGCATATCATGTCCGTAGATGAATGCTATACAACTCCTGGTGGTAAAATACATCTTGGAGGATATAGGTCGGTAGATAGCATAATAGGAGTCCGGGACGAGTATCTTATTGTTATGGAAACAACCGATCCTGATATACAAAGAGGTGCCACATTCAATAAAATACAAGAAGGATGGCAGCGTATTGTTTGTGATTTCCCTGATGCTACTACATCCGATACAGAAATAGTAGAAAACTGTTATAAGACGGAAAAGGGAAAGGTTCAGATCCGGACGTATATAACAATGGACGGATACGGAAATACAAGGGAATTGAGACATATGGTCCTTAAAACAACCGATCCTGATTACAATATTGGATCCAATATTGATCAGATACCGGTAGGATGGTTGAGTATCGAGTGCGATTTTGCGTCTGCTACCCAACGTCATATAAGACAGGTAAAAGACTGCTATGGTTCTGATGCAGGCAGCATTTACGTAGAGGGAGAAATAGTTTACAACAACGATCTTGACATAGACAAGATGGCACTGACGGTTATGGAAAGCACTGACCCGGCGATAGCCGTAGGGACGACGCTGGCTGCTATTCCTGCTGGCTATGTAAAGACGGTTTGTAGATGCAATTGTTGTAACCATTAAATCTTATTGTCATGAGTTGTAACGAATATTATTTAATAACATTGGAGTCTATACCGACTCCAGTCCGTCATAAATACACGAATTTAACAGACGAATGGTATGGTCCTGATGGTACTAAGTACGAAGATCCTGATACGATAACTAAGATCGAGCAGCAGGCTACAGATAATAATCGTATAGGGGATAATACCTTATATCAGAAACTTATTGAAATATATTCTCAAGGTGAGTCAATAAAATCGGACATCGGAGATATAGGTTCGGTATTGGATTACATAAACGGGGAGGAAGTGTGATGGGGACTATATCGGACAAGTTAATGAGGATTATAAATACCAAAGAGGATATAAGGCAAGCCCTTATATCCAAAGGGTATGATGTACCTACTTCCATACCTTTTAAAGAGTATGCTAAAATGATATCATACTTACCATGTAGAGTGGATTCTTTTCCTGATATAGAAGGAATTGTAGCTCGTTATTCAGCATTAGGTCTTACTAATGAGCAGATGGCTGCCAATCCTGTATGGGTAGATAAGACAGGTAATGGGCATGATTTGCAAATGAAGAATTTCGCTTGGAAGGAAGGATCGGGTATTAGTGATATTTATCCCGGTGCACTCGTCTTTGACGGAGTAGACGATTATGGTGCCTGTGATAACTTCCCTGTTCTGACTAAGGAAAAGGGATATACGGTTGTGGCGTTGAGACAGTGGATTTCAATGGGTGAAGGAATCTCTGGATTAGTATCTAATGTAAAGAATTGGTTCAATGATGGTGCTTTCGTTTTAGAATACAACAGTAATAATGCAACTAATAAGTTTGTTAATAGACCTGTATCTTTCGGAAATGTTAATATAGAGATGGATTTGCCAAATAATTTTACCTATCAAACATCTAAAAGTTATAAAGGAGTACCTATAACAACAGGTTCTTTTAAAGGGACAAACTCGCTTTTTGTTGGAAAATTAAATAACATCATCGGAAATTGTTCTAATGTCGCTATCTGGGAACTTGTATTTCTCGATCACGATGCCACCGAAGAAGAACTGACCAAGATCAAAGACTACTTCGTTAAAACCTATCCCTGGCTTTTCCCCGACCAAGCATGGACAGTGGTAGGCAAAACCAACGAGGACGAAGATCGTGCTACTATTGCCAACATTACGGGCAATGGGAATGATCTTGTACTGTCTAATTTTGGGTTTGCAGAAGGGAGCGGGTATGGGTTGTATGGTCAAAATTACATTTCATACGCTATTACTAACAGAGCTGTTTATACAAAAACCAATTCATCGATTCACGTTACAAAGTCTATAACAGCAGGGGTTAATTTTACAGAATCTGCGAGAGATGTAACCATTCCATCGTACAGAATAAAAGTTACTGGTATACAGTCTGGTCAAGAGATGATTTATAGAGGGAGTAATAATACTTTTTTAACGAATATTCCATCAGACGGAATTTATGTTCTTCCTGCTGTAGAAAATGGATCTAATTTAGGATTTCAATTTATTTCGTATACGGGTGATTGTGACATCACCATCGAGCAAATCCCCGAATACGAAGGATACCTGGTTATTGATGGGGTGGATGATATAGCATCTTCTAATACTATCATTTACGAAGTAGATTTCACATTTATAGGTGAATGGAAATTCATTCAAAAGGATGATACTGTGGCTGGTATAAATAGTTCGTCTCATTTATATATACAAAATAGATACAATAGAGGTGCTACTGTAATGATAAATTCAACTTTTGAAAACAAGAAAAATATCACTGACTATATGACATTTAAAGCTATAACGTCTAAAGGTAAGGGTTATGATGAAAATTGGAATGAAGTTGATTTATTATACGGTGATGGAAATAAAGGAACATCTGGAGTAAATATCGGAGGACAAGGAGGTACGGAGTTTTGTCATATGATTTTTAAAAATATGGCTTTGTATATGAATAAGGTATTTACAAAAGACGAATGTATCAAAGCCTACAACTATTTACAAACTTTAAAAGCAAAATAATATGAAATTCATTATCATACCAAAAGAAGTATATGATTCCGTATCTGAAGAAAAGAGACGTGAATTAGGAATAGGTAGCCTAAGAGCGAGCGTAGACGGCTCTAAGGTTATTTTACACGTAGAGCATTATGACCATCTATTTAAGTCTTTAGACGCGCAGGCTGATGATGATCCTCAATATCCGTATCCGGTATATGACAGTCCTTCTTCTGAGTTTGAATCTGTTCTTTCATCTAAAGAATGGGTGTCCGATGTTAATAACGAGCGTCTTTGATCTTGTTATGGTTGAGACAATTGCTATATTTGTAAAAAGTTGAATAATTAAAGCGTGTGGTAGCGTTATCTACCATATAATCATCATGTTTCAGATAATAATCGGATGCGTTTTGGCTAATATCCTTACGATAGCAATCATCGGTTTAGCCCTGTATTTAGTGTATCGTAAAAACGAAGATCGTTTAAAGGCTTTGGATTCTAAGATCGATCAGAAGGTTGAGGACGTAAAAAACAAGGTTGGTGCGGTGATGGACATCGTAGACCAGGTCAAGAAGTTGTTGGATAAAATTAACAAAAAATAAATATGGCAGAAATAGGTTATAACAGTAAATTCGAAGGCCAGGAGGTTGATTCCAGACTTGAGAATGTGGTGCAGGCCGCTCCTGGAACAAGTTCGGAGTCGGGCAAGGGAGGCCTTATCCCGGCTCCCCCTGCCGGAAGTCAAGACGGTAGCAAGACTCTTCTTAGTGACATGACATGGGGAGATCATATAACAAAGCAGTACGTAGATAATGCTGTTTCTGCTGCTGGATGGAAAAAGCAAATTGTTACTGTTTTGCCGAATGTAGATGAGGCTGCTGATAACGTCATGTATCTTGTAAAAGATGATTTAGCTTCTACTGAAACTGGCAATGTATATAATGAATATATTTTGGTTACAGATCCAGAAGGAGTTAAGAGTTTGGAATCTATTGGTATGGTAAGTACTGGTGTAGAAATGACGTTTTTAGATCTTGATCAGTTTGGTTCAAGTTCAGGAACCGTAAGTGGTGATGTCTATAATAGCGTTGTTTCGGCTTATGAGAATAAGATTGTTGTAGGAGTGATTGATGGCGAAGTTGTGCCTATGGTAATATCTAAAGACCAAAATACTTACAATATTGAACTTATTTCTTGTTTTAATGATGGAAGCGGGTTGAGTTTCTCCAATGTGTTCATTGTATTAAATGAGGATAAAAGTTTTACATATAGTGGTATTAATGTTATTATTTCAAAAGCCAGTATTTCTTTTCTGGATTTTATGGCAGGAACTCCTTCTGTTGTTACAACATTGGAAAATCTTCCTAAAGGTAGTCATAATATTATAGCAAATGTATCTGCTGCCACTTCTTTATCTATGTCCGTATCATCATCGGATGTAGGACGAGAGTGGCAGGTTCGTGTCAACAACACTACCGGTTCTGACATTACGCAGCCGCTTCCTACTACTGGACAGTTCCAGAGCATGTCAGGTGACAGTGTTACGATACCGGCCAATAGCTTTATTGAATTAAGTATCTGGTATATCAATGATAAGTTGGTTATAAGAGTAGGTGAAAATGCTTAATAGAAAGGATGAATTATGTTGTATGTAAATAAGAGTATAAAAGGTTTTTATTGGGAAGGATATGATTTGGATCCATCTTCTTATGAAGTAGGATATTCTTATCAAGATTTCTTGGATGGGAAATGGGTTCAACTTGATGAAGAACAGAAACAGTTTCACCAAGACAATCCTAAAGAGAGTGTAAAAGAAGTTATTGCTATGCAGCTTGATCCTGAGCCACCAGGACCAACAGAAGAAGAGTTGCTTGCTATAGCCAAAGAAAAGAAAGTTAAGGAAGCTCGTGAATATGCTTATTCTGATTCTGTTCGAACATACAACTTAGACGGTAAGTCTGTATGGTATAATGAGAATATGCGTTCTAGGGTAAAGAATGATATTGATGTAGCAAAAGGAAGCGGAATATATACCGTATCTGTAGCAGATTCAGAATACGAGCTTGATATTGCTAATACGGCAATGAATGAAATGCATGTATATGAATCTGAGTGCAATGATCGTACTGCTGCCATAGAAAAGGAAATAGCTTCTAAAACCGACAGGAGTGAAGTTGAGTCTATGAAAGTGGATGAAGGCTATCCTGAAAAGTTAGTAAGGACAAAGGATCAGATAATAGAAAAAAATAAGATCCTTGAAGCCAATGATCCTGAGAAGGCTACAGCTATGTATATGAGGGCGATGATCAATACGCCGGCTATGCTGGAAAATACTGATCAGAATCTTGCTCTTAAGATAAAGGGATTGTACCCTATTTGGGATAAGGATGGAGTTTACGGCGACAAAGGTCTTCCTATGGGAACGGCTGTTGTAAAAGGGCAGCGTCTCCGTAGCAAAAACAAACCTTCTGATTTGGATTGGACTTTGTTTGAAGTAAGGCAAGATCACAATCTCCAAGCCGATTGGGTTCCTGGTCAGGGAGGTGGAGCTGAAAGCCTGTATATGGTTGTTCAGGAAAAGCATTCAGGTACGATAGACGATCCTATTCCTTGGGTATATAATTCTATTTTAGAGAACGGAAAGTATTATATTGATAAAGAAATAAAGTATCTTTGCATAAGAGATTCAGGCATTCCTTTAGCTTATGAAAATCTTGCTGATCTTGTATCAGCCGGATATGTAAGGGTTGTTTAGGTCGTAATTTGTTGTTAATGTTATGGATGGCCCCTGTATATTTATTTATGCAGGGGTTTTTCTTTAATCCAAACTCTGCTTATTTTAATATTTGGTAAGGTTATGATTATCTTTGTGAAAAAGGTTAAGTTATGGAAAGAAAAGATATTATAAAAGAATTGAGTCAGTATTTTAGTATTGTTGAATTAGTTGGTCCTAAAGAGTACGGTAGAGACAAAGATCTTTGCTGGAGGTATTTAAGAACTGAATTGCTTCACACGATACTGGTTTTAAGGAAAGACATCTTGAAAACTCCGATGACGGTTAATACCTGGAAGTCGGGCGGAAGGTTTGATGAGCGTGGGTTTAGGAACAATATCTCGGATATAGTAAAATCAAAGACCGTATCAGGGTCGTTGTATATCAGTCCTCATATGCTTGGGGCAGCCATCGATTTCGATGCTAAAGGTATGACGGCAGAGGAGGCAAGGAATAAAATAATTCAGTCGAAGGATTTACTTCCTTGTCCTATTAGATTAGAATCAGGTACCAATTGGGTCCATATTGACGTATATGACTCTCTTGGAAGTAGCAAGAAAGTAACTATGTTCTAATATGGCTTACAGATTTGTAGGAAGGATGAATTTAGAAAGTTTCTGGGCTTTTCTCATTTCCGGATTATCAGCATTGTGGATGAATTTCCAGGAGATTCACCACCTTATATATTCTATATTGTTTATATTAGCTATAAATCTTTTGTTAGCTACTATAAAAAGTATCAAACACTGCTATATCCGAAGAAAGAGAAAGAGGCCTTTTAAGATATTGACATGCATAAGCGAAATGGGAGTTTTGAAAATCCTTCTTGAGTTCGCGGCCTGCTCTTTCGGGTTGTTTACCATATCCGGAATGGATCTTATTATGTCTATGGGAGGTCATAAATCTCCAGAATTTATAGATATGCTTCTCCAGTGGATTACGATATTCGCCTTAATATTATATGGTGGAATGGCATTTAAGCGTCTTGGTGATCTTGCACCTGATTTGATGATAGTAAAAGGCGTTAAATATTTCTTTAGCAAAGTGAGTTGGTGGCAAAAAGTTCCATTTGGAGAAGAGTTAAAAGAAGGTATAAAAAATGGTGAAATACAAGATCTTTTAGATAATAAAAAGGAGGGTAATAAATGTGTTTGCAAAAAATGAGGGTAGGGCATGTATTAGGAGTTCTCCTATTGTGTTTTATGTCTTTCTTGTTTGGTAAAACATGCAAGAATCAGGAGATAATACATGATATAGAAATAGATACGGTAATAGACACCGTTATCCATCCTATTCCTGTGCCTCAGTATATAGTTGACGTAGGGGAGGTAGAGATACCTTTCCCTATGGATGCTATAGTTAAAAAAGATACGATAAAAGACACTGTTTACATTAATATTCCAATACAAAGAAAAACATACAGCACAGATGATTATCGGGCTGTTATAAGCGGATACAGACCCAATTTGGATACGATGATCATCTACCACAAAAAAGAAATAATATACGAAAAGAGCCGGCGCTGGGGCATAGGACTGGCGGCGGGGTATGGGGTTGGGCGCGAGGGCTTCTCCCCCTACTTAGGCGCTGTGGTCTATTATCGGATATGGTGATAATCACCTCACCTTTTATTTAATGTCCAATAGTTTAAACTTTTATCACCTCATTTACTTATCTTTGTAGAAAAAGATAAGGTATGAACTATATCGATATTTTACCACAGATAAGAAATAACATTTTCTATGTCAGGATAGTAATGACCGATTATGATGTAGAAAATCAGATGGTTATTAGAATAGTAGCCAGAAGAAATGACGGTCTGTACAAGACGGAAGTAGTACAGTATCCAAATGAAGGAACTGATTACAACGGGGAAATCATTGTTCCTATGTTTGGTATGGCTAAGTCGTTGGTAGCCCAAATAGTAGGAGTCAAGATAAATGGTACTGAGGTACGTGTTAATAGCACTGAGGTAGAGGGAGCCGATATAACAGCCAGATACGATGATTCCCTTACCAGAATGGGGTGGGAAGAGAGCATGAACAACATCCATCTTGATTTTGAGGTTGTAAGTACAAACAACCCTAAAACGCTTCGCATAGCCGATCAGTCGGAATGGGGGATATTGGCAGACAGACCGGCTATTATAGAGATTGTACCACCTGAAGATGAGAATAAGTATGTTTATTATCTTGGTAAGAATCAGCTGAATGTATTCAACAGTAAAACCCTTGGCATAAATCCCGGTCGTGGAAATGATTTTGAAAACCTAAAAGATGGTATATACGATATTACCATAAAAGGTAGTCCTTCATCTTATTCATTTAACAGAAAGTATTTAAAAACAGACCTGATCCGTCTTAACATAGATAAGATATGGGCCAGGTCAACTGTGTTATGTGATTATGAGGATGATGACGTTATTGACAAAATAAAAGAAATAGAGTTTCTTCTGGCTGCGGCTGAAGCTAATATGAGATTAGGGAATTTTGAAAACGTAAAACAATTATATGAAAAAGCATCTAAATTGATTTATGTTCTCAATAATTGTGAAAATTGTGGTTGTAAAATATAATTAATTAAATATCAATAAATTATGGGATGTGGATGCGGAAGAAGCAACATCGCTTCTGTTAATAAAAGTCGGGCTATAAAGCCTCAGTCGAATACGACACCTAAAGCTGATTCTAATGCGGCTTGTATTCAGAAATATGATGAACTTGCTGTCTTGGACAAGAAAATCATAGACCTTCATCGAAAATTTAGGTTTGTAGGGGGTGTAAGTAAAAGATATGCTGATATTCAAAAGTTGGTAAGAGGCTGGATTGTTAATTTGAAGAACGGGTGCCCGGATCCTGATGATCTTGCTACTTATTCTGAATATATAAATAAAGAATACGCCAGGTATTTTACCGTGAAGTGACATGGCAGCTACCGGAAGTACACAGCAAATTCTTTTCCCTTCATCTTACTTATGTGAGTGTGCTGATCGTTTTATAGCATGTAAGGCTGATCAGTATCTACAATATCATAAGTATAAGGTAGGTATTAAGCCTGATATGGATATGGTTCTTAAAATAGATCGTATGAGAAGAATCGTATGTGAGGGGGAATGCGGGTTGTGCCCGGACGAGATTCAGAAATTTAAAGAAGAACTTAATAAGATCTTGTCATGAAAAAGATGTATTACAACAAAGAATACAGAAAAGCTTTCAAGAAATCGGACTGTCCGGAAGATCTTGGTTCTGAAGAAACGTTTATCGTTCATGAGGCTGAATTTTGTTCGGATATAAGCCAAGATGATGCAGATAGGAAAGCGGAAGAGTTTGCGGAGAAAGAAGGTCCGTTGTATGCTAATAAAGTAGGTGGCTGTTGCGAGGTATATTATAACACAAGACAGGAAGGGGATTTCTTTAAAAATGATTGTCCTGATGGTCAAAAACAAGAACAACCCACACATCACGTGGTAGAGGCCGGGCGTGTATGGTCTAAGTTCAGTACCGAAATAGCCAACTACGAAGCTGCGAAGATCCTTGATCAAGAAGGGCAGGCTGCCGCCAACGAATCTGGGGTATGCAAGACTGTTTATTATAACGAAGATCAGCATGGCTGGTTTAGTAAACGTTGTAAGGAAGGATGGAAGGCTCCTGAGAAATACAGGAGGATATACGCCGGTACCGTAACGTCTTTTATTAGCGTTGATGATGCTAATGAAAAGGCTAAGAAGATACTGGAAGAAGAGGGCATGAAATGGGTTAATGAAAATACCAAATGTGAGCCTGTTGTTGATAAATGTCAATTTGATTTTTGAAATGAGCAACGTAAAATTTAATCCGACAGAAGGCGAGAATGATAAACTGGTGTCGGTGTTTTCTGAAATAAATGAAGGTCTTGATACGACTTTGAATTACACTATTTCCGATGAAGGGAATAAGGCTAAGAAGAACATCGTCGTTAATCAAGTTGGTAAAAGGGAAAAGTTTTTATCGAAGAAAGGGGAGGAATCTGAGCCTTTTGTTTTGTCTGATGGTAACACTTTCAACGTTCTTAAAGAAGGTGCTTCAGGATCGGCATCCGCTTGGGCTGAGGATCAGCTTCCTCCAGAAGCCACGGAATCAGTTGGCGACAAAAGCCTTCTCCCTTCTTGGGATTTTTACCTTATAGACATGACTCAAAATACCGGAGACAAAGTACGTCCGGTCGGAAAGCTTCGTAAGAACAATCTCCTTAGATTTGAAAACGGAGATTTTGCTCCTACGGTAGGCATAACCGAGGAAATGAGAGCCGAATGCGATGTGGAACTGTATTTGGATAACGGTCATAAAAATAAGTATTGTGATGCCGGAGCATTTGACGCTAAGGCTTTTTATGAAGAGTATGGCATTAGTCAAAAACTTTATAATGCTTCAGGATCAGAGGTAAGGATTTTAAGACCTTGGGAGACTACTTCAAAGAATTATAGTATATTCTTAGGATGTAGCAAGAGCCTGTACGTAGTTGATAAGGTAGTTGGTAAAAGCGGGAAAATATGGTCTGGTGTGTACGACGCGGACACGGTTCCTATGCTGGACGGACTTGACCTGCGCCAGACGTGCCCTGTTCTGCCGCCCACGGCCTTATCTCCTGGACCGGTATGTACAGTAGACTCCAAGGCAAGATCTTTCTTTTTCTTGTATGAAGGAGAAATAAATTGTAAATCAGGAGCCGGAGTTGGTAACGCCTGCACAATGTTTTTAAATGGAAGAACTTATCCGAGATGCAATGATGTAAATCAAATCAATATAGCTAAGTATTCGAGGTCTAATAACGTAGATCCTGAATCTTCTTATCCTTTTTCTGAAGGTGGGTTTTTGACCTTGAATGCTTATATCATACACCTTGAAATGTTGTACGGTACTAAATACTTGGTTAATACGGATACTTTTGGATCAGGGATATCAAGTAACTCCGGAGTAGGTAATGATGTCAATTATCGCAAATACGGAGGTGTAAAGTGTCGTAAAAAAGGAGAAGAGACGTGGTTGTATGGATCATGGGCTACAAATTCTTCTATTATACATTATGAACCTACTAAAAAAACTCTTTTTTCTTACCTCATAAATTCAGAATATCCTAAAGAACAGTGCATGGAAAGCCAGATGGCGGCTTCTTTTGCATTTGAGACAGGCGTAGAAGAAGGATCAGAGTTTGATTTTTATGGAGGAAAATACTGGTATAAGAACGTCCAGGGAGCCAAGAGTATGGCTGAAGGTCATATGAATGTTATTGTGTTTAAGGAAATGATTGGTACCATATCAGCCTTAGATGAAAATGACGAATCAGCAGAATTTGATTTGGAAATTATTTTAAGGATGTCTTTATACGACGGTATGAATTTGTCTGGAGATGTCTTTAGATATTGTGGAGGGGGATACGAACAGGTAGGGACTTGTTTAAATGATCCTAATGTTACTCGTATAGGTAATACTATTGATATCTATATAGAGCCAGATCAAAAGAAATGGACATATGAGAAAAGGTCTACTATAAATAATGGTGAGGTTTTTGATTTTGAGTCCAAATACAAAAAGGTGGCAACTACCCAAAATTTAGGAGATAGTTATGCTTTACACCGTATTCCTTATACTGGATGGAAAGATAAAAAAGGCGGAGGTATCGAATCAGGAGAATGTTTTTATACATGGGACAATTGCTACTGGGCTTCAGCTATCGGTTTAAGGAGTAGAGTGGCTGCTCGTTTCGGCGGTTTTGCGCTCTCCAGTTATTGCTCGCCTCGTACTCTTTATGCGTCTTACGCCGCTTCTTATACGTCTCGCGCCTATTGCGGCCTTGCCCAGTTGTTATTAGACGTCAGTCAACCGCAGGTTTAATGGGTGCAACCCATTGATGGCGCAGCCATCATAAGCGCAGCGCTAAGGCGCAGCCTTATACTATCTTACGGAGCAGCCGTATCTTGTTAATATAATATTTTATAGCTACAAAACAAAAATTTAAAATATTTAATACAAATTGTTTTGTAGCTATAAAATATTTTACATACGTTTGCAACGTCATTAGACAACAGAGATAGTTAACATTATAAACAATAAAAAAGCTATTCAATGAAATCCGTTAGTCTGCTAACAAGTCTTACATTGGGATCTGACCTCTGAAATAGCAAATAACGGTTGAGAAAAAGGTTAAAAAGAATTGGCTGCTCGTTTCGGCGGTAATGCGAACAACAGTAATTGCTCGCCTCGTAATCTGAATGCGAATAACGCCGCTTCTAATACGAATCGCAACAATTGCGGCCTTGCCCTGTGTGGGCTAAAAAATTGGGTATATTCTTTTTAATCTTTCCCAGGAGTGGAGAATCAATAAAAGACAAGCGTATGAGGTTATATGATAAAAATATGATAGAGATGCGCGACGGTCGTAAGCCCGTCATTAGCCCACAACTGAAATCAGTTTCAAACTATATAGATATAAGTTTGGATGATATTAGAGAAGCATGCGAAGCAGCATTTAAAAACCATTCTAAAAAGAATGATGTTGTTAATTTCAATTCTGATTTTGATGGTAATTCATTAAAATTGTATGAATGGTATTTAGATGGTACTTATGTTAGCAAAATCAAATATCGCAAACTTATCAAAGAAAACAAGAATGGTAAGGTTCGTGAAATAAACAGTCCGGACCTTACCACCAGAATCTATCAGCATCTTGTTTTAGTAAAGTTAGGTCCTTTGTATTATGAGAAGGATAATATGAATGGTCTTAATTGCAAGCCAGGATTTGGCATAACAGCATCGTCTAAATCGAAGTCTCTTATTAAAAAGATGAAGCATGTTTATTATGATAGACTTGATTTGAAGTATTGCTTGGTTATAGATCAACGTAAATGCTACAATCATGCAAAAGATAAGGTATTTAGAAAAGTGCTTAAGAACTTTATTTCAAATAAAAAGTTTATAGATTTTGTAATAGACGTAAGCTTTGTATCTGGAGAGCTACCTATAGGTACTCCTACAAGTCCTTTTATCCATCATCTCCTTATGAAAGATTTCGATAATCTTGTAAAGAGAATGGCTCCTTTTTCATTGAGGTATGCTGATGATAATTTCCTTGCTTTTTATACTAAGGAGGATGCTAATACTACCAAATGGAGGATTAAGAATTATTGGTGGTATGAGCTTAAGATAAGATCTAAAAGGCATACTTGTATTATAACAGACATGGATAAACCTCTTGATTTTTGCGGGTATGTTTTCCACCGTAACAACAAAGGTGTATCCGAACACAATAAAGGTTATGTGAGAATAAGGGAGAGGGTGGCCAAAGACGCAAAGAAGTGTATTACAAACGAAAGTTGGGCTTCTTACTTTGGTCTCTTAAAACACTGTGATAGTTATTCATTAATGTCTAAAATAGAAAGTATCATGAAATTACGAGATTTAACAAGTACGATCCGTATTGATAAGAAAATGGATGCGGACAATATTGATGTCAAAAACCTTGAAGGTATTGTATTTGATATCATAAATTATGAAATAAGAAGCAATAATAAGAATGAGCCGAACTGGATAGAGTGCTTGATAGGCATTCCTGAAACGAATAAAGACGGGATTCCTACAGGCAGGAAACTTGCAAGGGAATTTCACGGTAATTATCAAGGTATAGTAAATTTTATTTCAAAATGTGAACTTACTTATGGCAAAGATGCTATTCTTCCTATTACTGATGTAGAGATAGAAAACAGATGTGGATACGTTTTTAAGGGCAGTACTAACCGTCTGGAATACATAGATTGACATTCTTTTGTGATGGTGTGGATGAAAATTGCTATCTTGCACCAAAAAAAGATAAGTCATGAATACGTGTAATACTTGTAAAGATGACAGACCTGATATTCTGAGATCTAATATTTGCATCGGGTCTGATCCATGTAATGACTGTACGGACAATTGCGAGATTCTTCCAAAAGAATGCGATTGCCCGTATGGTCATTTAAGCGATCATTGCATTCATTATACAGGATGCAAGACATTCATATCCAAATTAACTCCAGGTATGCCTTATAATGAGGTTATGCATAATATAGAGCTGGTTTTTGAAAACATAGATAAGTTTTTGGATAGGATGGTTGAAGAAAATACGCTTTTAAAACAAAGGGTTGAAAAACTTGAAAAACAACTTCAAAATGGAAAAGAGTGCACAAATTGGTAAGGACTTAAGTGGTAAACACGTATATGTTCCACATGTGGACGAGACGCCGGTGCCATGCCCGGACGGATATACATGCACGAACTGCGTGTACTGCGCTGACGGCATCAACGCTGGCTACTTCAGTCTGGCTCAGGAATCTGATCTTACGGCTTTAATCAATGCAATGATATGCCGTATGGAATACCAGGATAGGGAAATAGAATTTTTAAAACAAAAAATAAATATTTTGAGTAACAATGGCAATAACAGGTAACGGTTGTTTTGGCAGTCATGGTGGGTGCGAACGCCCGCATCATTGCAATATTCCTTCTTCTAACATATTCTATGATGGAGAAACTATAGAAGAAGCTGGTTTGTATCATGGTATGCCTTTAGACGGAGCTTTAGCTAATTTAGCTAAATACGTTTCAAGGGCTATTAACGTAAGTGGATCTGTCAATACAGAAGTGTTTGACGGTACTTCTCATGTGGTTCTAAAGAAAGATCCGGCAGAGATTTTGCTTGTGTCTTATTGCGGGGGTGTTGTACCTTCTGATATGTATAAAGTCCAGGGTCGTACTGTTAGGTTCTGCCGGGATATGTGTCAACAAGATGAACTTGCTGAAGTGAGGGTTATGTACCGAGAAGAAGCAAATAGTTCTTATGGGTTCCATTGTTAATTTAGGAGGATAAGAAATGGCAGAAAAATGCAAAGGATTTATATGTGGGGGTAATCTCGTTAATGGCTCTGTGCCTTCTGATAAGTTAGATAAAGAAACCATTATCGAGCTTATTAAAGAGATTCTGAAAGAGGAAATGCATGAATCTTGGCTTAAGGAAATAATAGAAACCATACTTAAGGAATCTATTGATTCAGATTGGCTTCGTGAGTTCTTTAAAGAAGTTCTTAAAAAATACGCTAAAGAGGAATGGTTTAAGGATATTATCTGCGGCTTAGGATGTGTTGGCGTACAAGAGATATTTGATGTTATTCCTACTGACATAACATTTGAAGCCACAGGCGGTACGGCTACGGTACAGGTGATTGTCGATGATGGAGTTGAATGGGAGTTGACACTTTAAATTAAGGAGGATGATTATGTCGAGAGAGAAAATATATAAGATGGATGATGGTTCTTGGCTTACCTCGGACAAGAAGGAAGGTGTCGGTCGTGATAAAATGAATTTCGATGCTCCATCTTGGAAAGGGAGGGAAGACAGGATCACTATCCGAATTGTGAAGAAGTCCGATACCGAAAGCATGAAAGCCATTACTTTCAAGCAAAAAGGTATTAAGATCACAGAAGTGTCGGTTAGTAGGCTGGAGTTCCCTATATCTGGTGGAGATAAGCAGGTCCTTATTACTACCAACTCCGCTTCTATCAATGCCCTTATTACGGGTGAGAAAGATATAAAGGGTGTCATAAAAGCATTTACCACCGCTTCCGGTCTTAATATTGACGTCAATGATATTAGGCTTGATTATGGTTTCCCTGGTGATCCGGGTCTTGAAGACACGTTCCAGGTTTCGATGATTGTTTCCATGCCTGGCAATGAGGATGGGAATGAAGTTAATGAGAACATAACTATAAATGGTGTACTGATTCCTATTTATCAGCCTGGAAAGGTCGTTCCTTACATTAAATTGGATAAGGAATTTGAACAAATTGAGGGTGATGAAACAAGCACGCAGTTAAGTATAGAAAGTAATATAAAAGATTATGTTATTGAAATAGTTGAATGCGAGTCTGTGGATAAGGAGGAAATCTACCTGGACAAGGATGTTGTTGATCTTGATTCAGATGGATCACCGGAGGTAATCAACGTAAGTACAACTCCCGAAAATTTAAGATGGAGGATTAGCGAATGAAAGTAGGTAATTGTTGGGCGAACATAGATAAGAAAGAAGGCAGTCTTAACAGTAAGGTTAATATTTACTTTGATGAAAATGATACTGGTGCCAACAGAAGTGTCAAGATAAGGGTGTCTTCCAGGGATGGTAGCGTATCTGAAGAATGTACGGTAGTTCATAAAAAAAAAGAACAGGTAGTTTATAGAAATAAAAGGCAGTCGGCTCTTTTCACAAAAGAAGGATGTAATCCTGAGACAGAGAAAGGGGAAGAGCTTGAGTACGTTGTTGAGGCCGGAAAATACACGTCTATCATATCTCAGTCTGATGCTGATGACAAGGCTATGAGAGACATTGAGCAAAATGGTCAGAACTGGGTTAATGAGCATGGTCGTTGTATAACCATATTATGGTACAATGTCAAGAAATCAAAGTCGTTTAGAAAGAACGACTGCGATCCTGATACCGAAGAAGGAAGTTTGGTTACGATGACGATCGAAGCCGGGCAGTTCTCTTCTTCCATAAGCCAAGAGGATGCTGACCGTAAGGCTGAAGCCGAGTTGAATGCCAAAGGTCAAGACTATGCTAATTCTCATGGCACTTGCAATACCATAAAATGGTACAACGACAGGAAATCCAAAATGTTCCAAAAGACAGATTGTGAGGTAACTGAAGTTGGATCTATGGTAGAGTACGTTGTAGAAGCCGGCCGTTTCTCTTCTTCTGTTTCTAAGGAAGATGCTAATCAGAAGGCTTTGGAAGCCTTGGAAGCTGAAGGTCCAGGGTATGCTAATGAGCATGGCACCTGTGAAACCAATTTATGGTATAACGTAGAGAAGTCGAAAGTATTTTATAAGAATGACTGCGAAGATGGGTTTATCGGAGCACCTTACACTTACACGGTAGAAGCCGGTAAATACACATCAGACGTAAGTCAAGAAGATGCTGATCAGAAAGCTCTTGATGATATAGAGAAAAACGGTCAGGAACAAGCCAACCTGAATGGAGAATGCGTTACTGATCCAAATTATTTCGTTGGAAAGGCTTCGGCTCGTGTTCAGAAAAATGATTGCGATGCTGAATCTCAGACCGGAAGCTTTGTCGATTTAACTGAAAAGGATCTTGCTGGATACCCGGATGCTTTTGTATCAAGGGAAAGCCAGGAGGCGGCTAACGCGCTCGCTCAGGCTGCTATGGAAGAACAGAAACAGGATCTTGCAAATAAGAAAGGCACTTGCATAGATAAAAACCAATTTGTTGGTGTATATAGCAAGGTATTCACAAAAGACAATTGCGACGGAGAAGGCGTAGGTTCGCAGGTAACAGTAGACCAAGATGATGTAACCGGTGGTCCTTTTACTTCATACGAAAGCCAGGAGGCGGCTAACGCGCTCGCTCAGGCTGCCGTCGAGCAGCAGGGCCAGGCCATAGCCAACCGGGACGGACATTGCACGTGGACTGGTAAATACAGTGAAGAATTTACCAAAAACGATTGTAATGAAGGTCAGGTAGGGTCTAAGATTACCGTAACCGAACAAGATGTAGTGGGCGCCCCATTTACATCCACCGTGAGTCAAGATGATGCTAATAACAAGGCTAAAGCTGCTGTCAAAGAACAAGGACAGGCTATTGCTAACAGTAAGGGTAATTGTGAGAATATGACGGTCTATACCGGTCATTACAGCAAGAGATTCGTTCCTGAATGTGAAGCTTGCCATAAGGGTGTAGAAATGGAGGTTACGGCCGAAATGGTTAATGGTAGTCCTGTTACGTCTACAGAAAGCCAGGATGCGGCAGACGCAGAAGCTCGTAGGATCGTAGAAGAAGGAGGCCAGGCCTATGTTAATAAAAACGGCAACTGTACGCCACTTAGCACCGATCCTGTATGGGAAGACGTTGTTCCGGAAGAACTTAGATGTAATGAAGGTAAGTCTCAGAAAAAGCAACATGATACCAACGAATGTTCTGAAACCCACAATCAAGAACGTTGGGTAGATGGTGGGAACAAAGTTTGTAGCTGGACCGGTCATTACTCAGAAACGTTCCAAAAGAACGACTGTGAAATACCGGATTCAGGAACAGAAGTAGAGGTAAGTGAAGCTGATGTTGAAGGCAATCCTTTTACTTCTTTCGTAAGTCAAGAGGATGCTGATAATAAGGCTAAGGAAGCCGTTAAAGCTCAAGGGCAGGCTATTGCTAACCAAAAAGGTAAATGTAGGTTCGTAGGCGTATATAGCAAGCAGTTTACAAAAGACAATTGCGGATCATGTCAGCATGGCGTTCCGATGAGCGTAACACAAGACATGGTGGGTGGACCGTTCTATTCTAATGAAAGCCAGGAAGAGGCAGATAGGTTGGCTCAGGAAGCTGTAGAAGCCCAAGGTCAGGCTTACGCTAACAAGAACGGGACATGCGAAATGGACAACACCGATCCTGTATGGGTAGATTCTGAACCGCTTGAAACCAAATGTGAAGGAGGTAAATCTTATAAGAAGCAAGTCAATACCAACGAATGTTATGGTGGAGCAGATGAACGCTGGGTAGAAGGTGGAGATAAGGTATGTACCTGGACCGGAACATATAGCAAGCAATTTACAAAACAGTGTGCTGATGGAGGTGTTGGATCTAAGGTTACTATAGACCAAGATGATGTAACCGGCGGTCCTTTTACGTCTACCGTAAGTCAAGAGGACGCAAATAGTAAGGCTCAGGCTGCCGTTGAGGTCCAGGGTCAGGCTCTTGCTGACGCACAGGGCACTTGTACTTGGACCGGTAAGGCAAGTAAGGTTTTCACCAGAAACAATTGTGGAAGCTGCCAGCATGGTTCTTCTGTTACCGTAACCCAAGATGAAGTGGGTGGTCCATTTACGTCCAATATCAGTCAAGCTGATGCTAATAAGAAGGCTCAAGATGCTGTAAATGCTCAAGGTCAGGCAGTAGCCAATAAGAATGCTGATTGCTTGCCTGATAGCACAACACCTTCTTGGTCGGATACCGGAAGCACCCGTTGTGACGGGTGTACGTCTCAGAAACAACAACGTGACACCAATCCATGCTCTTCTTCTTATAACGACACAAGATGGGTTAATGGAGGTGGAGAGTCTTGTACTGACTGGTCTTACTATGGAACAGGAGACTGCGTAGGTCATACTCAGTACAATGCTTATCGTGATAGCTGCTCTGGTAGCGTAGATCGTCAATATTCCGTAAGTTGTAGGAATTGCTGTAATTGCGGATCTTACGGTTCTTGGCAAGAAAATGGATGTAAGAATGATCAAGTTAAATACGTTCGTTATGATGATTGTGGTAATGCCGACTACAAATACGAATATGAAGTTGGAAAATGCGGATATGCGCCATATGTCTTTGAGTTTGTAGATGGAACAACTGGTAAAGTATGGTCTGGATCAGGTGAAGCACAAACTATACAATATACTATTACAAGTACCAAAAGTGGATCGTATATTGGATATAGTGTGCAATCTAAGCCTGATTGGTGTTCTGTAGATTATAGAGACCAGACATCTACGAGTATGCTTGCTAAAATTACTATGACAGCTAACTCTTCCTCTTCTTCTCGTTCCGGTACTATTACTTTCGTCCAAAATGAATCAGGGAAAACTGTTAACGTTAACATTACACAGGCTGTTGCTGCCACTTATGAGTTTAGTGCCAACCAAAGCACTTGGAATGCCGATGCAAATGGAGGTGCAAATAACTCATATTTATGTATTCAATTAAAAAGTAAAAAGAATGGAAGTAAGATAGGATACACTGTATCATCTAAGCCAAGTTGGGTTACAGAAGTTACAGAAAAACCATCAGGAGTAAGTTGTCCTGTTTTGTCAGGTTATGATTATTCATTTGTAATAATCTCATCCGCAAACAGCTCTTCATCTTCCAGAAGTGGCACTGTGACATTGAAGCAAAATGAGTCTGGGAAGACTGTTAACATAACAGTCAACCAAGAAGGAAAGGCAGAGGCTAAACCTGTTCCGGCGCATATTACATTGAAAAACGGCTCTTGGGCTACATATAGGAGGGATAATGTTTCTTATAATCCTGGCGCCGGTAAGTGTATTGCCGGATTCGAATGGACTGGTGATGAAAATGGAAATATCCGAATCTACACCTGTGATATTAAGGTGGTGGATGCTGATTATCGTGAGATATCTGGAGCTACTATAAGCATCGGAACAACAACCCAGAGAAAACAATCCGGAAGCTCTTGTTCGTATTTCGGGGCTGTAATGGGTGGTATATTGGCAGGATATGTTCATTCTGGAGATGAGAATGGAGATACTACATGGTATATACGAACTATAAACGTGTCTTACGAAGGCAAAGTGTATAAGACCGCTACTGTTAGGCAGTATGAAAAACAAAATATCTCCAAGAAAGGTGGTGTTTTCAATGTATATAATGAATCTCCTGCTTCTTACAACTTTATCGTAGATGGAGCTGAGTGTGGTGATGAAAATGGTACTTTGAAATACGCTTATTCTCAAATGGATCTTAATCCAGCATAATTAGCAAGGGGAGGGAATTTAGTTCTCTCCCCTTGAATATTTTGAATTATAATATTGTGTTTTAAGTATTGTCTATTAGAATAAAAATGATTAATATTGCACATCATTCAATTTTAAATTTTTAGTATCATGGCTTGTAAAAAGAAAGCTCGTCAGGGTGGGGAAGTTGATAAAAAGGACAAACCCAAAATGCGTCAAGGCGGTAGTGTTGGCGGTAAGATGAAAAGAAAGAAGACGAGCACTAAAAAGTGATTGAAAACCAGGGGAAGGTGCTGATCGCCTTCCCCATTTTAATAACATAACAACAACATATTATGAGCAACAAGTTTATTAGCAAAGGACAGAGGAATGTCTGTGTGACGTTTGTGAAGTATTATCCTGTGTTGATGCAGGTTATTATGTTAGCCAGCATTTTTGATGAGTTTTATCCTTTTAGTATCACTAATTGGCTGTATCCGATATTAGGTCATTTTCTATCATGGGACCTATTTCTCTTGGCTTTTTCAAGAATGTTCAGGTTTTGTATATGGCATAGGTTATTGATCTATAGCATGATTTTTAATATCTGTGTAGAATGGGTTACGGTTAATATTGAGATGCCTATTGAGCACAATATCGTAGTGTGGTCTGTTATGGCTGTTACTCTTTTGATAATCATTGCCTCTATTGTTTTAAGGTTTAAAACAGGATGTTTTGAAAATGAAAGAAATTCTGACAGAGACGCTGCGTAAAAGCGGTGCGGCGGTATGCGATAAGATAAAGGAGATGTTTTTAAGCGGGGAATGCGATCATCTTACAGCCAACGATCTTGAGACATGGACGCAGCTTGCTAATCCGGCTAAGTACTATACCGGAGAAGAGGCTGTTTCTTATCTTAATGTAACTTCTAAAAGATTTTATGAATATCGTAAGGCTAAGTTAGTTCCTGATCCGGTTAAGATAAAGGGATTCCCTAAACCTTTATATACGAAAGTCATGTTGGATGAGGCTATAAAAACCATATCCGGTATGAGTGAAAGAGATATTTATATGAGGATCTTGAATGCTAAATCAAGAGAATCAAGAGCAAAAGAAAGGAGGGGAGCATGATCACTAATGGTGAATTTGTATCAAGAGTCGTAAACGGTATTCATGCCCTTGACAAAGATTCGCATGTTAGTCGGAGATGGATATTGAATATCGGTAGAACTAAAGCCGAATCTTATACAGCACAGAGGTGGGATGACGGAACGTTACTTGGCGACCACCGGCTCCTAACTTACGTTACTTGCCTGGAGATGATTGAAGTTGATAAAATAGTTTGCTGCGATGCCGAATTTGCGTTATGTAATACGCTTATGCGGTCAAAGCATAAACTTCCAGGACTTCTTTATTCTGCCCTTAGACCGGCTATTACCAAGGTGACTAACGTAGATAACACCATATTTTTTAAGTTTGCTGAAATAAAGTCGTATCGTAATGAACAAAAAAGACCGTATGCTAAATACGTTAAAGAACGTCGTCCTTTTTATTATGTAGAAAACGACTATATTTATATACCGGATTTCCATATAGAGCTTATTAACGTAGAGTTCTTTACAACAAGAAGAAAGAAGGCGCTGGAGTTAATGGCCTGCGATCCTACACCTAAAGGGTGTGAGTCTGAATGGGAATACGAATTTATCTGCCCTATTAAGTTAATTGAGTACGTAGTGGCAGAGACGATAAAGGAAGTAGCATTCAGGCTACAGATTCCTGTCGATGAAAATCCGAATCTTGATTCCAATCAGAAAAGTCAAATTGTTCAGTGATTCTTTTTATTGGGCACCCGGCCATAGCTATGTAGCCACGACCGGGTGTTTTTTTGTACTATTTCAATGCAAGAACAGGGTTTCCCCATTTTCTTTTCCATTTATCTCCGAGGTAATTTATCAAGGAATTGTAGTCTTTAATAAAACCGTCATCAATAACAGAGGCTATGACGTTCTCTATGGCTATTATATCATTGAGCTCATCTTTACTGGCAGTATTCCTTATCCCATCTTCATGTTTATTAAAAACAATGAAATTAATAGCTTTAGCAACTCTTTTTATATTGTCTTTCAAGTCATTCTTGTTTGAAACTATTCTACTTATCGCGCTGCACATCCTGACGTATGCATCACCGGCTTCGTTCCGGTTTTCTATCAATCCATCGGTAAGCCATATAACCACCTCAGCGTAAATTTCTGGATCCATCTCTAATGCAATCATAACAAACAGATATGGATTTACATACCATTTTTGATCTACTCCTTTTCCTTTTTTGTAGGCAAGGTCTAATTTTCCAAGATCCATTACACTGCTGATATTCAATTTGTTATTATTGAGTAGAAGATTTCTTCTACTCAATAAAAGCTTATTTTCCAGCTTATTAACTAATTCAGTACACCTTTCTTTAAATGATTCAGTTTCTATTATATGACTCAATTGTTTTGGAGCCAAACCTAATTTTTCTCTTTTAGCAGACAAGGCTTTCATTGCGTCAGTTATACATATGTAACCATCTTTAGACATAACAGACACATTCATTCCTAACAAAACTCGATCTTTTGATTGTAAAACAACATTTGATTTCATAACTTTACTACGATTTTAATTTTGTAAAATATAAGTCTACCTGTCCGTGAGGATCGGTAGACTTTGCAAATATAGAATAGTATTTTGATGCAACAATACATTCTAATGTTAATTATCTGAAATGTATAATTTTAATTTTTGAATGATGAAAAGAACATCAATACAATCACCGTATTTTGCAGCCTACTACCATCGTCTTATGAAGAGAAAGAATGGTTTTAAGAAAGGCATGATAAGAGACAGAGGAGAGGTTTTAAGACTGTTGTCTATTATATGGAAAACCGTATCAGAGCATTATGTGGAAGCTGATGCTGGTGTTTATATAGATAATGTGGGTTACTTATGCCATGTGCTTATACCCGGCCAGCGCTTTCCCGTAAGGCGGGACCTGGACATCGTGAGCAGGCTTGGCACCAATGGCTACCTCTATAACCACTTGGCTATGGATTTCGCAGACTCCAAAAGATATTACCATTTTGTAATACAAGATAGCTTGAAAAAGAAGTTGAGGGTTAAAATGAATAAAGGATGGAGATACCGATTTATGTACAATGAAATACTTGCTAAAAGAAGGGTGTTTAAAGATTTTCAGATTAAGAGAGTTTTCGAAGATAAAGAATTAGGACATAGAAAGTCGTAGAAAAAAAGTAGCGATCACCCTTTGTAGATACAGGATAATCGCTACTTTTGCATATCCGTCTACCTTCTCAGGCTGGCGGATATAAAAAATCATTCCTATTATGGGAACAAAGATAAACAATTTTCAAAACAATGCGAAGAACAGTAACATTATTTTGACGTCAGAATCCAACGAAATGGAATTTAGTAAAGAAATTGAAACTGTATCATCTTTCAAAAATTCAGATTTTGTAGAGTTAAAAATTATTGTCATTGATCATGAACCGTATTTTATAGGGTCTCCTATAGCTTCATTTTTGGGATATACAAATCCAAGAAAAGCGATAAGGGATCATGTTGATGAAGATGATAGGATGATAATGAAAGTTCCTGATACTCAAGGGTGGAACGAAACGTTCCTCCCCTATACCCCAAATACTAAAATATTGATAATCAATGAGTCTGGTCTATACAGCTTGATTTTTGGATCAAAGATGGATTTTGCTAAAAAATTCAAGAAATGGGTAACATCTGAAGTTCTTCCTTCTATAAGAAAAACGGGTTCCTATTCTATAACACCGAAAGACTATCCATCTGCATTAAGAGCATTAGCTGACGAGATTGATGCTAAAAATAGAGCCATAGCCGAGAGAGCGCAAGCAGAGGCGGAGAGACAGCAGGCGATAAAGACCATAGAAGAGCAGCGTCCCGATGTGGAGTTTGCGGAGTCGTTCAAGAAAGTTGATCATGAAAACATGTGGTTGATTAGAGATGTGGCGAAGAAGCTTGAGCAGAATGGAATCATCATCGCCGAAAAGAATCTCCGTTTGTTTCTTGAGGAAGTCAAGTTCATGTTCAGGAATGGGCAGGGTAGATGGGAGTTATACAGTGACATTGTTAAAAACAAATTTGGTGTTTATCGATCTTATTTTGTGGATAAGTATTCTGGGGAAAGAGTTAATCAGCAAACCATCTACATGACAGGAGCCGGATATGAGGCTACACTTAAGGGGATAAAGGAAAAGTGTAGGAGCCTTTTCTTGAAGTATGGTAAGTTTGAAGATCCTAACTTTTGAAAATACAAAATAGGGCATTAGACAGATTATTTATATCTTTGTGGAGGTCAGGTTCGTTTCCTGTCCTCCATATTTTTTTGTTATGACAGTCGAAGATTATATCATAGAGTTAAAATCGTCTTTAAGATCATTTGACAAGCGTGATCTGATAGATGAGGTGTCCATCTACAAATGGGTAGAAATTGTCCTGAAGAAGTTTGGAGGTGATATTACTATGCGCAAAGAAGCGGTAGTGGATGTCAAGCGAGGGCAGGCCCGTATGCCTGGTGATTACTTTGATCTTATTCTGGCTTTCAAATGCGATTTTAAAGGATATGAGGTGCCTGAAGGTGATAAGGTGATACCAGAGCTTCAAAATACAATAGCTTGGAAAGAACGTACCGAAAGAAGCTATAGATGGTGTTCGTGCAACGAATGTTGTAAAGAAGAATGCGAGAAGGTGATAGTTGAAAGATTTTATATCAATGTTCATGATCGCGATCATGAAGTTCGTTGCTATTATGACCGGCCGGTAATGTTAGGTCTTGCTAAGCCTATGCTTCGTGATTCTTGTTTGAGTAAATGCCGGAATAAGGTAATCAAGGATAGTCCGTATGAGATAAATATCGTAAACGGATTCTTGTATGCTAATTTCGATGGTCCTATTTACATGCAGTACCGGTCTCTTCCATTTGACGGAGAATCTAATATAATTATACCAGACACGCCTCAAGGTCTGGTATTGGATTATGTGGATAATTTTGTAAAGATGAGATTCTTTGAGGAACTGATGTATAATGGAGAAGCGCAAGGAGCAGCCGATTTGTTTAAGTTGTATGCACAGCAAGATTTGGTTAAGCTGAAAAATGCTAAGACCGAACTTAAGATGATGGGTATGACATTAAAAGGCATGTACGAACCTCTTAGGCGGCGTCATGCCGAGTTTGAGATTTATTCTAAGGCATATCCTGTAATTGATAATATACTTAAATTGGTATGATTGAGGTAGTTTTATTTATATACTTGTCTGGCGTTATTGCATCTATGATTGTTTGGTCAATCAGGCAATTTAAAGGAGATGCGAGTTTGGTAGAGACAATGTACTGCCCGGTAGTATTTTTGTTGAGCTGGATATATGTATTTGAAATATTTAAAATGAAATAAGATGTTAGAGGTTAAAGCAAGCGAAATAGTAACCGCCGACAAAATGAGAGGCATAGGACCGGCAAACATCATCTTCACAGCCGGACCTAATCCGGTAGCCGAAGATCGCCGTGGCGTAGCTAAGGTAACGGCTGGTGGAGAGAGTAAGAACGTCACAATAACACAAGCTGCCGGCGAGCAGGTTGTTGTAATTCCTGAGTTCGATTATCTTGTTCTTAGGTATGGATGGGAATCAGAAGACGGCTCCGATTTTGATACTGCAACTGGTTTTACAAATACAGGCATATCAGAAGTAGATAATAAGTTTGTGGGATGGAGTAAGCAGTGGGCTACCACCCAACAACAGGTGGGTGATTACCTTATTTATGGTGGTGATAACATGCAGTCTGGTCTTGAAGGAGCGCTTATTAAGATGAAGACCTTGTTGTCAGCGCCAGGTATGGACGAGTCAGAACCTAATATCAATGCCGACATCTATGGTAATTGGTATGGAAATAGAGGACGAGGAAATGTTGTTGTGTCTTTTACAGCCTACCTTGGAGGAGAGATGGTTAAACAAGGATTTAATTTCATTAATGAAGGAGGTACGGAAGTTTACTCCGACAGCATTACTACTAACGTTTCGGCTCATGGTGAAACCAATTACCAAAATATAAAAGGTTTGTACACTAAGATGGGTACGATGGTTTATAATAAGGAAAAGCGTGATTGTGTTATTGTTATAGGTTAAGGCGATGGAAGGTCTTTGGGATAAATACAGTAGGATTAAGGAGGTGTTTTACCGGGATTTTGTTTATGATTCCAGCTACACAGAGCAGGCCTCGTGCATCCCACTGTCGTCGGTGAAGAACGGGGCAGGCTGGGTCGGCGACGGAACCATCAACCTGGCTCAGTACCTTCAGTTTGTATATACGGAAATGATTCTCGGTAATAAGACAGAAGATGATGTTCGTAATGCCATACTGGTGCTTACCCGTCTTGCCGATACTACTTATGATCTATTTTTTAATAACAACAAAGGTATTTATTTCAAATTCGAAAAAGGATTTTTCTTAAGAGACGATATCCATAGCGAAGATGCAAGCAAATTCGGTCTTACCAAGATAAGTTCCGGGTACACTAATGGTATAGAGTTAAAAGACGAAGATCCATGCTTCTCCCCATTCACTTCACAAGATCAGATCTGGAATCTGGCTCCTATATTAGCTTTCTTGTCAGAAAAAGGATTTGAAGAAGCCGGGCAAGTAGGATACGATATTTTTGAGTACGTTATTAGAAACAGACACAAGATATACAATCCTTATTACAGCGCCTTGCTTCATCATTGGACATTCCTTCCTGATATGGATACCGATAAGGTTAAGCCGTGGGATAGGGTTAGTAACCGGAATAAGAATCTTAAATACAAAGTTAAGGTTAAGAGAGGTGCTAACAACTGGTACTTCTCTGGAGGGTTCAGATGGGCGTTTAAGAAGTTTGGTGGCAAGTGTAGTACATTCTGGCACTGCCTATGGTATAAGCCATTTATATTTTTAGCAGATAGGGTATATCATCCATATGTATGTAAATGGTTTGGCATTAAAGTCAAAAATAATTCTTACTATTGTCTTGGATCCACAAATGAAAAATCATGGTATGGTCCTAAGTTCAGAAAGAGATTGGTTAGTAAGTTTAACAAATCTTTGGAAGGGGGAGAATTATTTATGCCTCATCTGGTTTTTCTTCATGGGTGTGAAGGTATTGATGGGAGTAGATTAGAGTCTTACCTTAAGGAATGGGAATGGGATGGGGTTAATTCTCCTATAGAGTTTTTAACTTTGTGCAATTGGCATAAAATATTTTTTGGCAATGAAAATATATTATAAATCAAAAATAGCTAAGTTATTTACGTTCATTGACGGCTATAAAACAATTATGCTGTTTGGAGCCGTATTTACCGAACGTGATGCTATATCATTGAAGGCCGAATATCATGAAGAGACGCATTGTAATCAGTATCATACAATGTTTTGTTTTGGTATGTTTATATCGTTGCTTACAATAGGATTATGTCTCTTATTTGGTAATGTAGGATGGTGGATGCTGTGGCTGTCTCTTATTCCGATATTTTTATACTATGCATGGTATTTGATTGAGTACCTGATTAGGTTGTGCATATATCGCGATCATGATAAGGCATATCATAACATCGTATTTGAAAGAGAGGCTTTCGACTTAGAAAAGTATTGGAATAAGCATGATGTTTTGAGGAAGGAGTCGGAAGGTTTTAGTTTTATCGGTTATTATCGGAAGGAGTATTATTATGAGTAGGAGAAGATATTTTGAGGAACAAAGATCTGGTGGTGGAGCTATTTATCATTATGTGGAAACAGAAATCGATCCTGGAGATGCAATCAGGTTATTTTATTTAATGAATAAAATCGAATCCGATACAATTAGCCAGGATAAGGTAAATAGTGTGTTGAATCAACTTAGAGAAGGTACAGCTTTTAATATTCATACTCAGAGTCCAGTTTCTTTTTCGTTACCAAAAAGTAGTGCTGGCTATGAACCGATGTCAATACGGATTTATTTTGACCCATATCCTGCTCCAAGTGAACAACAGAGTATTATATACAAGTTTCAGATAAATGACCAGAGGTACGTTTTTATGTTTTCTAATAGATACGATGGAATGAGAGATCTTGTTAATAATGCAGATGAAGATGTTGATTGTATTACTTCTGCAAAAGAGAGTAGTATATATCACAATGATTCTTTCTATATATTTGTGTGACATGAGGCGAAGATTTGAAAATAAAGACAGGGAGCTTGAAGATTTTATCATAAGGTTTTATCCAGCCGGGAATTACACATGGATAGTTCCTGATGGCTGTTTTTCCGTAGACGTCTTTTTGGTTGGTGGTGGCGGGGGAGGATCGGATGTTTTTGGTGGAGGTGGCGGCTATACAAAAACCTTCAAAAAAGACACAACAGGATGGCGTGATGGAGATGCGATCTCTGTGACTCCAAGCCAAATTATTCCCATTATAGTGGGAAAGGGAGGAAAGGCAGGTGCTGCCAGTCTTGATTCACCAAATGTAGATGCGGGAGACGGTGGTCATTCACAATTTATGAATTCTGCTTATCGTGCAGAAGGAGGCCAGGGCGGTAAATGGAAGTCTTTAAAAGGAGGTGATGGCGGATCTGGTGGGGGGCGTCGGGAAAGGCTGGATCTGACGGTAGCGATGGAACTTCAAATGCGGGATATACTATTGGGAAAGGTCAAGGTCATACGACACGCGATTTTGGAGAACCCACTGGGAAACGTAACGCTGGTGGTGGAGGCAGTAATCAAGGAGGTTATCCACAAGGGGGAGTTTCTGACTATACAGAGGGGAAAGGAGGGGATTCTGTCGGAAATGGAGTTTGGGCTTATGGAGGTGGTGGATATGGCGGCGGAGCAGGAGGAGCGGGAAATACCTGGCAAAGCGGTTATCAATCTCCTGGAGGCGATGGCACTGTATTAATTAGGGGTAAAAGATATAAATTATAAGTAGATGTTATGAGGCGAAGATTTGAAAATGTTAATATGGTGATGGGTAATTGTTTTTCTCCTGTAATGGAAGGGAGTCAATTTAAATGGAATAATATTGTAGTTAATAGTCCAGTATATATAACTCCAATAAGAAGAAAGAAATTCAAGATAAGTTTTGGAGAATTTGATTTATCCAAAGTTTTGTCTAATGTATCATCTAATCGTGATATTATAATAAGAGATAAGTCTTCATATACATTTCTATTGTTACTTCTGTCTGCTGATCATTCTAAATTAAGTTTGTTTAATAATCATCTAACAGTTAATACCCAGGATTTACCAAGATATATTTTTTACATTGATTCCGAACATGAGGAACTGTATTCATACAAAGACGGGGTTTTAGAAAGTAATGTGACGATAATGGATCCAGTTGATAATTATTTCTATAATTATATTGATATTCAAATAAGAAATTTCAATGATAATCCTATCCCTGATTTTTATGTAGGGGTTGTAGATAATATTGGAGATTAAAAAAAAGTTTATGGTATGAGAAGAAGATTTGATATTGGTTCACCCCCCCCCATAAAATTATAAAGTACAAAGTAACAGAACGTTGCCTTTCATGTACCAGCATAAAAACAGCGGAATTTATTGTGACATATGACTTGGAAGATCGCAAAATAATCGATCAAGTTGGGAGTGGACTCGCAAGTGAATATGGGTATATGACTGTTGAATTTGAAATTCAATTGTTAGAATATGGGGATTGGCTTAGTTACATATATTTCTATATTCATCTTGAAGCAAAAAATGGAGTATTTACAATGGATAGAATAGAACTTACTCCTACTACTACAAAATCAGTGAAAACATTGACTCTTAGTGAAGAAGGGTATATGATATATCCAAGTGTCTATGTGAGTACGTTTGGTACCGTTGAATCATAAAACAATATAGGGCAAATCGGTGTAACTTGACTCTATATATTCATATACTTGTGTTATACTGTATTCTTCTCTACTTAGTTCTTGCATATATGCATAACGGTGATCTGGAGAACCTCCATTTTTTGTTAGAATGAGTAAGTAGAAGAATATATCATCAACGCTGAATTTTAATTTCATGTTAAAATCAAGTTGATTATTATTATTTATGTTGACATATACAATGTTGTTATTATATCCAAATAGGGCATTTACGTTTTTTTTGGGTTGGTCAAGGGTTGTACATTGGTATGTTGCATTAGCTTGCTGGGCAAAATAAGTAGCAAGACTTGCGCTACTGGACATATCTTCTCTATTGCATATTTTAAAAAGTGATACATTGTCTAATATGCTTGATCTATTGAAATCATATGTTCCAACAAAAGTTGGGATAAGACAATTTGCTGACATAATATTGCTAAATCTTCTTCTCATATTGTATGATGATGTATTTTTTTCGAAAGATAGTTATTTTCGCTGATACCTTAAAGAATGCATGATTAATTCTCTTTTGCTATCTTTGTGACAAACAGTTATTAAAATGGCAGCAGAAGATAACAGAAACATAGCGATACCTCAAACAGGTATGAACCGTGATCTGCATCCGTCAAGCCTTACGGAGCAGCATTATACGTTTGCCTTGAATGCCAACATAGAATCCGAAGATGGTAATGTTGGCATGAGATCAAATGAACACAGTAATCTTAAATGCATTGATTTCGATGGATTTAAAGTTATTGGTTATAAGAATGATCTTACTTCAGGCAATATCTATTTTTTTATAACAAATCCTGAAACAGGCGTATCTAAGATAACTTATTTCAAGCCTGAATCCGATACAAGTATCTTATCCGATTCCGATATAGAATCTATGGTAGAAGGATCGGAGTCGTTGTGTTCTGGCATGAAAACTTTGCTTGAAGACAACGAGCAAGATCCGTGCCTTAATTTCTCTATCTACCATCCTATAAAAACTATAGAGATAAAGACAGAGAAATGTGGAAAATGCATTTATTGGACTGACGATTACAATCCTCCCAGGTATGTTATTGTAGACAAGGCTCTGACTCCGGATGATGAAGGAGATATTTGGTATCATTATCATGGGTATAAGATATGCGATAAAGAATATGATAGGGACAAGTTCATGCAGGAGAATGGATGTTTTCTGGCTTGTGAGAAACTTAGGGTGTTTCCGCTACTGGACCAGCCATGCGTAGAGCCGGTACAGATAGAGTACGGGGGCAGCCTACGTGCGGGCGTGTATCAGTTTGCTGTGGCCTTGTGCGATGAATTTGGTAACGAGAAAACTAACTATACTTCATTGACTAACCCTGTTCATGTATTTGATGAGCAATATATTAGGATAAATGATGGTAAATGGGGAGAAAGAACTAATCTTGGTATAAGACTTAAGGTGTCTAATCTGGATAGGCAAGTCAGCCATTACAAGGTGGCTGTTATTCAGAATACTGTAGGATACAATGGCGAAACACAACCTGTAGTGGATTATTTTATAGAAGGTATTCATCCTATTACAGAGAAGACCATATACTATTATTCTGATCTTAATAATAAGAGGACAACATTTGAACACATTTCTTTAAAAAGAGCCATATATAATACATCAAGAGGAATAGTGTCAGTCGGAAACCGTCTTCTTCAATATGGTCTTACGGCGGAAAAAGAATGGAATTTACAGCCTGTAGTTTCTCTTATGGGGCATTTTCTAAAATGGCAGGCATCGGTAGCCCACGAGGATCTGTATAAGGATGGTAATGCTTGTTCGTTGTATGTGGGATATATGAGGAATGAAGTATATCCGTTTTCTATCTCGTTTAAGACATCTACTGGTTATAAAACTCCAGCATTCGTTCTTATCCCCCCACCTTCTGATAAGGCAAGAGAGGAAATGAACAAAGACAGTATCCCATACCAGTCTATAAACGCATATGCTCCGGATTGCTCAGGTGTTGATAGGAAATATGTATGGCAGTATAGCAATACGGCAGGAGATGGGGTATTGATTGACGACGATGCGGTTGTTATAGATGAAGAACAGAAAGAGTGTAACAACCCGGCTACTGTAGGTCAAACTGTTATAGTGGAAAGCAATTTCGCTACTTTTAAAGGGAAATCAAGATTTATTATCGATTATGATGATATTGTAGGAACCCCTATAAATTATTTGTCTGAAAATATAGGTCTTGTAGCTTGTAATAATAAGGAGAATGGAAACAATGAAAGACAGATATGTGATATAGCTACCAAATACAGAGAAGATGGAACACAGGATTATATGGAGCCAATTGATCATATTAGGTTACCAGAAATGGAAGGAGACTGCGAAGTCCCTCATCGTCAAGAATCTATATTGTCAGCTCCAGTTCCACTAATAACAGGCCTTGTAGAAGATTATATCTATAAGGTTCTTAGCGAAATGGAACACGTCTCTACAGATTATCTATATACCACAGGAGGAGAAAATCAGAATAAGTATTCTGTGTTGTTTAATTACGAGACAATGGATTCTTTATCTGAATGGATGGAGGAAGCATTTTTTGGGTATAGCGCTGGCAGCATATCAGGTGATGGCAATCAACACCTTTGTTCTGAGTTTTATCCATACTTACAACCTGGATCTGTTTTAAAAACCGTGTCTGATGCTATATACGTATTAGATACCATGCCTTGTACATGCGGATGTTATATTGAGAGTTATTGCTCTGATCCTACTGTGTCAAGAACTGATTATAACAACTTTCAGAATTATAATTATCTTCTTGGAAGTTATATTCTTCATATAGATGGATGGAGCCAAAAGATAAATGATGTAGGAGATTGGCGAGCCGGTAGATCTACCAGTACAGTCATAAATAATCAGTATAGATCAAAGAACGGACCCAGGTATTGTATTGAGCAATTTTGGCCTGAAGCTTCTGAGAAGTTGCAAGATATGATATATAAAAATTCGGATACCGGTATAGATGAAACTGATTGGAAATTTGAAGGGTATGTAAACAATGCTACATTTAATAATCCTACAGGGGATAAGCTTAATATTGGATTCGCATCTGAATTTGTGGTATGGAAGTTTGTCAGAAATGTAATGACAAATGCAAGATTTATTAGGATTAATAGACCAGAAGAGTGGGACATAGAAGGTTATAAAGACGAGAACAAAGTTCTTTATCTTGAAGCTCTTGGAAAGGTAGATGGCATAATGGATGCTGTGTCTACCAATTACGTTCGTGTTTCTTTTTGGAAGGATGTTGAAACATGGTCCCCTCTTGGAATAGTACCAGTTGAATTTGATAGACCTGAGTATGAATCATCTCATTCCGTTATTGTTAACATAGCAAGACCGGCTTTCGGAGAAATAAATGAAGAGTTTTTTGATTCTATAGGTCAAAATTATTTTTATGTTACAATAGAATCTCCTATTGTAGCGGTTCCTTGGATAATGACGTTTAGACAAATTCAATTTTGTTCTTATAAAAATTATGATACCCCAGAAGAAGAGGAAGAAGAAGGAAAGAAGCCTTCCCGTGCTATTCTTGGAGTCGCTTTTGCTACAGGTAAAACCATATATCCGTATATTTTGGGTATAAGAGAAAAGGAGGTAAATAAGATTGATTTGTCTGTGGATTCTATAACACTTAGATCAACTGTCTTATTTGCATCAAAATGTCAGACATGTGGAGATAGGCCCATCAATTGCAAGCCTCGTCCTTATAAATACGGTGATTTTGCATATTGGGAATCATCTGAGAAATATCCTGCTAATTTTGAACTTTATGATAGTAGTAGGATGAAAATAGACACAGGCAGATCTTATGATGATCCAAAAAAAACAGAAGCTTATTCTAATATTATGAATAAGTTAACAGAATATTATGGTGCTCCTTTGTCAGACAAAAATGGATTATCTTATTTCAAGGGTCATTCTTATGGAGGAGTAGATACTTCTACCGTATTTTGCCAACAACCTATACGTCATTACCGGTTCCCAGATAACAAGCATATACCTTTTATGAACAGTGATGAACGTGGATATGACATAGCTTCTGAAATATATCCGGTAGGTATTATGATGGATGAGAACACCATACAAGTGTTTTTGGATTTTGCGGTAGATTCTGGTTTGATTACGCAACAACAAAGAGATACGATCGTAGGATATGAACTGTATCGTGGAGATAGGAGGCTAAATAGGTCGGTTGTGGCTTCAGGATTAGCCTATGATATGCTTAGATACATAGGAGACGATGGTAATGTAAATATCTATCCTAATTACCCATATAATGACCTATCACAAGATCAATATAATTATACGTCTGGCAAAAGAGACGAGTTTATATCCCATCCTTTCGACAAAGGAGGGAACGTGTGGTATTCATTCTGTTCGCCTGATATTTATTTTAACAAGCCCGAACTTCCAAATGAAGTATGTATAGACGGGTTTCAAAGAGGAATGTCTGTAGGCAGTTTTGTACCTGTAGAAGATCATCCAAAATGGACTATCTTAGGTCCTGCCGCTTATACGATGGCTGCGTCACTTGCCGCAGTTGAATCAAGTGCCACAATAGCCGCTATGATAGCAGAAGAGCTTCAGATAAGGGCTCAGTCTGGATACATAGGAGGGTCGGCAGGTCTTACCGGAGGAGGATTCCTAACGAATTTGAGTGTGGCCATGCTGTTTTCTTCAATGGTGTCAACCATCAGTCAAACTCTTGCTAAGGGCCCGATATTGTACGGTAAGTACCGTTATGATTGGCTTAATACGTTTATAAACAATGGACCGAGACGTAATCATGCATGGTATTATACTTCTGTAGGATTATATAATTCAATGATAGGTATAACAGACCAGGATAAGTATGAACGAAATTTTGCTCGTGGTTTATCTTCTGTTAAGTACATGAAGTCCGGTGTATATCCTATGATGGATGCCAGTATGTCATCTAAATGGGGAACCGGTAAAAACGATAATGAGGGACGATTCTTATTTGTTAATAATATAGATCGTGAATCTTCGTTATTTTTATCATTTGGTGATCCAGGTGAAAAAGGAGATGGTAAATCGAAATATTTATTGGAATATCCGAACTATGTCTACAACTACGACAGTAGCCGTATAGATGATTCGGTTATTGCTGGAAGCGATGTTGTAGCAGGAAGAACATTCGAACAATCCAAATCAGTTTCATACATTTGCTCTCCGTATATGAGGCTTATGCGATATAGGCCGGATCAATATGGTCAAATAGAAGATATAAAGTGGATTTCTATAGGAGGGTGTGGCTTTTTTACTAATGAAAAGAAACTGATGTTCGGTGGTGATACGGTGATAACCAGATTTTCATTAAAGAGAAAATTTCCTGTTTTTTATAATAGTGCTTTTGGTATTGGAGATATGATACCTTTCCCTTATATGGATTATAGAAATGTCGGATATCCTCGGTATTTTGTCAATTACGACACCGGGGAAGACGCTCTGGAGGTTACGGACAACGAACGTTTTAACAGTTGGACATCTTCTAATAAAGGACGATATCAGTTCTATCCTAATAGGAAAAGCTTATATGAGCTAAATGGTGATACGGCCGGCAAGTACGTTGATGGAAGATTTTACACATGGTTTTATGGTATTCCTCAGTTCCTTGTAGAGTCTGAAATAAATTGTAATTTCAGATTAGAGGGGCCTCAGCCCCATGAATTATTCTACCCAAAAGTAGGAGATTTCGTTTGGTGGACACAAGAAAAGAACGTATCTATCCATAGGGACAATGATTATAAGATAAGTCCTATATACTCATCAAGAATGACATTGACACCTAATGTATTGCCGGCAACATACGAACGTCGTTTTTATGACTGTGCTTACCAGCGACCTAATGGTGTTATATGGAGTAGGGCTGACGTATCTGAAAATAGTCAAACAGATCCATGGTTGACGTACAAGCCTATGGATTATCATGAGTTCCCAACCAGTAATGGGAAGCTTATTCACATGAAGCGTATTGAATCCGATCAGATTCTTGTCAGGTTCGAGGATCAGGTTTCGCTCCATAACGCCATAGACGTAATCAAGGAGCGCACCTCCCCAGGGCAGGCTGAGATGGGCACCGGCGGTCTGTTTGCGTCCCGGCCTCTGGAGTACAACACGACCGACCTTGGTTATTCTGGAACCCAGAGCACTGAAATAATTAGTTCAGAATTTGGTCATTTCTGGGTAGATATTAAAAGAGCACAGGTGTTTATGACCGATCCGAACGGACGTAATCTTAAGGAACTTAGTGTAGGTATCAGACATTGGCTTAAGCGTCATCTTCCGTTTAAGATTCTTAGATACGGAATAACTAATATCTTAACCGGTACAGAAATGACGGAAGAAGATACGGATAATAAATTTATCGGTCTTGGTTTGTCTCTTGGATGGGATAATAGGTATAAGAGGGTACTTATCACGAAAAAAGATTATATACCTGTTAAGAACCCGGCATATTATAAATATGATGGTGGAAGGTTCTTGTACAATGAAACAGAGGTGTTGTCAAACGATAAAGAAATATCCTTAAAAGACGAACAGTATTTCAAGGATGTGTCGTTCACTATCGGATATTCGTGTCTGAAGCAAGAATGGATTTCTTATTATTCGTTCTGCCCTGACTATTATATAGAACAGCAACAATATTTCCAGACAGGAATAAACTTCCCGGCATCAGATGAAGAAGGTGGTTTATGGAGTCATTTGCTGACGAATAAGAGCTTCCAAACATTCTACGGCACAACATATCCATTTATATTAGAAGTGCCGATAAAAGAGAAATATAACGGTTCTACGCTGGCTTCTGTTGAGTATGAGCTTGACGCAAGGAAATACGTCGATGATGTGAATTACACACTTGACAGGAAAGTGGGTTTGGATACGATAACTATCTACAACGACACAAACAACTCAGGTGAAATTCGTCTTGTTCCAGAAGAAAAGAATAATTTAGCGCAACGTATATCGTATCCGAAGATCGTAGGCGACCATACCGAGGTCCTGGATACTGAAGTATATAGAAGACATAAGTTAAACGACTTCTTTAATAGGGTTGACGATGACCGATCTGAAACACCTATCTGGATTAAGGACGATAACGATATAAATAAGTCAGTTAATCCTGATGCTCTTAATTTTAGACGGTCATGGCTTGATAGGTTAAGAGGAAGTTGGATGCTGATGAGAATAAAGAAAGTAATTAGCAACCGGAAGATTATATTCCAGTGGTTGATTTCTGAGGATAAGATTAAGAATAGATAATATGAGAAGAAGGTTTGCAACATATAAAGAACAGCTACCAAAATTGGTGAAATTAATGGGTAATCCAGGGGTAGATCAGAATTATACGATAGAAAAAGGATATCGTTATTTTGATTTACTTGTAGTTGGAGGTGGCGGCGGAGGTGGCACAAACAGTGGTGGCGGTGGAGCTTCTGGAACAATAGCATTTGCTCGTAATATAAAAATCTCTTTGCTACCGAAAACTTTGACTTATAAAATTGCAAATCCTGTAAATGCACAAACTGATGGGGATAGTACAACTCTTGAAATAAACGGGGATACGATAATCTGTGCTGGAGGGCAAAGAGGTAATAGTGAGGGAGCAGGAGGGCTTGGTAATGGCTCTAAAATACCAGACAGTATATATACCATTCTATCAAAGTTGGTAGAAAACCCATCTTCCGATATCGCGATTTGTAATAATGGTGGAGGCTCTCCTGGTTATTGGAATGGTTCTTACGGTTATGCTGGTGGTTCAGGCGCATCTATGTCGGGTAATGGAAATTCATCGTCAGGAATGACCGGTGGAAACAGTGTAAGTAATGCAGATGGTATGGGCGGTTATAAAGGTGGAAATAGTCAATCTTATCAAGGTGGTACAGGATATAAATATAACAATGTACTTATTCCTATTGGCCTATTTGGAGGAGGTGGAACTTCGGGGAAAGGCTCGAACGGATCTGGTTCGGATGGATCTGGAGCAGGTGGTGGGGCGGCAGGTCTTGAATCAGGTGGAAATGGTGGAAATTCAGGGTCAAGCAATCCTACGAATGGCAGAAATGGTGGCATTGGAGCCGGAGGTGGAGGCGGAGGCGGACTATCTCGCAAAGGCGGTAAAGGAGGACAGGGTATAATTTGTTTGTATTATCATAATTGATTTATTTATTCAAATTAACCTATTTTAAATCATTTTAGTTTGTAAATCATATTTTAGTGTCTATATTTGCATCGTAATCAAGAGAGATTATAATACAAGACAGTGGTGATGGAAGGTGATACTTCGGTTTGTGTCATAGGTTCGAGTCCTATATTTTTCATGTAAGAAAAATTAGATCAGTTGGTAGATCAATATCAAAACACCTTCCAGGTTCTCCCTGTTTTAATAAAATATACAGATGGTGAGGAGTTCGGTTACTTCGAAAATTAGCGTAGTGGATAACGCGGTATTCTGTAAAAATACTTTTCATTGGTTCGAATCCAATATTTTCATTTTGTCCGGCTCCGTTTTTCCTCTGTTTGAAATATATAAAAACTAATGAGTGGTGATGGGGTTAGTTACTTCGAATTTAGCTCAGATGGATAGAGCGATACTCTTTTAAAGTATAGGTCGATGGTTCAAATCCATTATTTCATTGTTTACACTAACTTCAGCTTTTCCCTCATTGAGTAGTCATTTTGATATATTTTTTTTCAAGCAGTGGTAGTAATATCACTGCTTTTTTTTGTATAACACTTTAAAGAAAACAACAACAAATGGGAAGGTTTAACAAAAAGGATGAAGGTGTTAAACCTACGATCGTGAATCACATGGGAGAGAAGGCGTATAAGCCTAACGCAGAAGAAGAGTTGGTATCTACGGTAATGACTACCATGTTGTCTGATTCTTATTATGAGAAAGAAAAAGACAAGGTGAACAGGATTAAGGACCTTATGGATCAAGTAGATCCATATTTCGCAGCACAAACAGCATTGTATGTCAGGAAAGAAGGAAAGCTTAGGTCGGTAACGCATCTTATGGCTTCTGTCCTTGCCAGCAAAGCATCGGGTAAGGAATGGGCTTCAAGGTTCTATAATAAGATCGTTATGCGTCCTGATGATATGAGCGAAATCCTTGGCTGCTATGCGGCTCTTAACGACAAAAATCCAAAGAAGTTAAGAGGAATATCCAGCGCTATTAAGAAAGGATTTAAGACGGCTTTGGAAGGTCTTGATCCGTATCGGATTGATAAGTATAAGATGGACAGTAGGGTCATTACTATGGTTGACTTAGTAAACTTATTTCACCCTAAAGGCAATCAGGCTAACAAAACGGCTTTCCAGTACCTTATAGAAGGTCGGTCTTTGTCTGGATTATACGAAAGCAAGATTCTTGAAAAAGAAATGTCTAAAGCCGGACAGGACAAGAAAGACAATAAGGAAAAGAAAGAAGCTTTAGGTGACGCTATTCGGGACGTGGTTTCTAATGTAAAAGGTATGCCTATTTTTAATATGGTTCGTAACCTTGTAAACATAATCAAATACGCGCCTGATCAAATAGATGAAGTTTGTAGGCAGCTTACAATAGAAGAGAAGGTGCTTAATTCGAAGATGCTTCCTTTCCGTTTTGCTTCAGCTTTCAAAGAGGTTGAAAATATAGGCACTGATGATTCCGAAAATGATATTGTATTTGAGTCGGATAAAAAACGTGCTAAATTAACAGCGCGTAACAAAGATAAGATTTTAGATGCGTTGGAGAAAGCCATAACCATCTCCTGCAAGAACCTGCCGGTATTGGAGGGGCGGTCGGCTATCCTGATTGACCACTCTGGCTCTGTACGTGGAGATATGGGAGGATCTTCTGAGGTGTCTGCCTTTAGCAAAACAAGTACGGCTGTCATTGGTAACTTATTTGGCTGTATGATTGCTTCTGTGCTTCCTGACGTATTTATTGGTATGTTTGGTGACAAACTTATCAATTACGAATATGATAGAAGTAAAGGTGTTTTATGGAATAACAAAAAATCTTTTACTGCCGGAGGAGAATGCGGTGGTGCCACTGAAAACGGTCTTTTTGCATTCTTGGATAAGTGCGTTAAAGATAAGATCAAAGTAGATAACTTGTACGTTATTTCAGATATGCAGATAGGAGACGGTGAATCTGTTGTATGGGAGAAAAGTTCCAATTATAAATATGGTAAATTCTCCGAACTTTTGAAAGGGTTTAAAAAAGTGAATCCAAATTGCAAAATCGTTTCTATTTCTATTCAAGGATATGGAAGTGAGATGTTTTACAGAGGATCTAATATCTTGAACATAGCTGGCTGGTCAGAATCTATCTTCGATGTTATTAACAGCAAGTTCTGTGGATATAAGAATATGATTGAAGAAATTAAGAAAATAAAAATATAATCATTGATTTTGCTTCAATAGTAAACAAGTTTTAGCTTTAAAGGTATAGCCGAAGAAGTACGTGAGTATATCTTCGGCTTTTTTGTTTATCTTTGTTGAAAAATTGCTTGGGGCAGATGAAGAGTATATAGTTAAGACGTTCGCCAACCTGGAAGTAGAAGATCAGAGCTGGGAGGGGTGGACTGATGATTATGGTGGCAGAACTATTTTCGTAGGAAACCGAACCAATCACAGGAAAGAAATATGTTTCTTGTTTCATTCACTGTCTAATATGGATGTTAGAACCATAGGACACGAATGTCTGCACGGTCTTTCCCTTTATTGTAAGTATCTTAATATTAACTACAGTTTTGACGCCGGAGAAGATGAGCACGCTGCCTATCTAATGGGATGGTTGGTTGACAAGGTTTGTGATGCTTACCACAAATTTAAGAAGGAGGAAGAAGAATGAAAGAAAAAGAATTTGATTTTGTGATATATCCACTAAAGTTGATTATCACCGTAGGGTTAGATTACAAAACATTGTGTGATCGTTTTGAGAATGCAGAATTGGATCATGAAGGAGAATGGGGAGATGAAGGCGATTTAGATTCAAAAGCCTCTTTCGTGAATCTTGTTCGTGATAAGGGGGATGATAGAGCTTTTAAGTTATTATGGAACTTTCAAAGTGAGAATGAGATGACTATGCGAAACATATGTCATGAATCATTTCATGCAGCTATGTCGGTATGCCAATATTGTAATATGTCTCTTGGCTTTAAAGTGGGAGAAGATGAACACGCGGCTTACATAGCTGGATTTGTTGGTAATTGCGCAGGTGAAATGTTTGGATTCTTAGAGAAAGATAAAGATGGCAAAGAAAACTAAAAATTACGTAAAGGACAAACAACCAAAAACATTATGGAATAAAATTGGTCCGTTTGTAAAACTTAGAGAATATCTGGCATCTAATATAACACCTGATGTATATGCCAATGAAAGAGGATTAAAAACCAAAATAATGGAATTTTTTGGTCAAGATGTTCCGAAAGCCAATGTAGATGATTTTAGTCAGAATCTTTGGTTTAGATTCTTAAACCAACCAAATAATCTGAAAGAAGAAAATGGGCTTGTCAGAATACCAGACAATATCAAATCCATTATATCTGACAGGATAAATGGTGGGTGGGAGAAAATGGCTAAAAAATATGGAAAGGAGCTTGATTCCTTAGATAATAAGATAATTGATGGAAAAGTTGCAGGCAAGGACGTATCTGATTTGGAGGAGTTAAGGGATGTAACAAGTAGGAAACTTGGAATGGTAGAAGAGGGTATAGATCTCTTAAAAAAAGCCAGAACCGGGGAACATCAGGTATTTAACGAATATAATTTTATACCGGATGCTTACGGAGATTTAAATGATTTATCAGGCTTATCAAGCTTTACCATGTACCGTGATGATAGAGGTAGGATGGTTGTGAAAGATAAGTACGATTTTTATAGAAGCGATCAACCTTTTGGTGTTGGGGTTGTTACTAAGACTCTTGATACAATAGGATATCCTTTTGAAATAAGGGATTATGTAGAAGATAAAATCCCATACGAAGAGAATGATCCAAACAAGATCCTGTTTAGATCCATTATTGATTCAAAGAATGATTTGGATAAAAGGATGGAGATAAGATCCAAAAAACAAGGAGGGGATTCTTCTAAGCCGGAAATAGATTGGGATTTATTCAAATCCAAATATGAAAATATGAAGCGTGTGGGTAAGGGTAAGCATCGTACTATGGACGTAGAAGGGATGAATATGATCTATGATGCTTTATATGATAAAGGTTTTAATCAACGCCAGATAGAAGCCGTACTTGGAAATATTATTGAAGAATCTGGTGGAAACCCCTACGCTGTATCTGAGGATGGAAAATTTAGGGGACTTTTTCAAGAATATTACAAAAGATATCCGCCAAAAGAGTTTGAAAGAGATAAAGAGAGATTTAAGAGCGATAAGCGTGGATATATCAACTATATGATAGACAGATTTTATGATCATGTTCAAGATGCTGGGAAGTATAGTATAAAAGATACTAAATACAAAAAAGCTATTCATGCAGTAAACGAATTTATGTCAGAAGATCCAGATACGGATTATTCGTATCCACTTGTATATGCTTTTGAAGCTCCATCAGATAAAGAAGGAACTTATAAAAACAGAAAGAGCGTATCAAATTTGATAAGTCAATCTTATGTTTTGGATAATGTTGATAAAAATGATAATACTATTGTTGATGCTATTCTTGGAATAAAAAATGATCTTGAGCTACAAGACTCTATTTCCACTACAAGAGGTGAAGCCTTTAAAGAAGCCAGGAAAAGAGGTCTTAAGGAATTTACATGGAATGGAAAGAGATACAATACCAACATCAAGAAGGAAGGTGGCGTAGTTGGCAAGCAGCGTGAAGCATATGAATACTTTACTAATAAGCGCGGCATGTCCAAGATACAGGCGCTCGCCATCATAGGTAACCTCATGGCTGAATCTGGCCTTAAAGATGACATATACGGAGACAACAGAACATCATACGGCATACAGCAATGGCACAACGAACGCATGGATAAGCTATTCAAGCACGCCAAAAAGAAAGGACATTCTACACCCACATTCAAAGACCAACTTGAGTTCTTGGCTGACGAATACGAAGGGAAAACCGGATATTCTAATTTCTTATACACAAGAAAAGGAAAAGAAGGACCAGGGTATTACAACTACAGCCGGCAGGATTTTATGAACGCCGATAACCTTAAGGATGCTGTAGTAGCTTGGAACCAAGGAGCAGGACGTCCTCATAAGAGTGTTATAAGAAATGATGATCGTTATGACTATGCTATGGAAGTTGCTAAAAATCTTGGTTTGGAAATTGAAGAAAATTCCGTATCTTTGTATGGTCAAATGGGATTCGGAGATGATGGAGAAATAGCAGCATCGGTAACACTTCCAGAGGTAGAAGTGGCAGCCGCCCTCCCTAACCCGGAAGCCCAGTCCCAGGAGAGACAGTCCGAGGAAGAGAGATTCCGTACATGGACTGAAACGTATGGTAAAGACATCGTAAATCATTTACTGACGTTAGACGGGAAAAAGGATGGTGATGACAGTGATTACAGCATGATGTATAGACAGCATCAAAAAGAAAGCGAAGAGGATAAGAAAATGGCTTTGATTAATGCCGTGCTTCCCAATATACAACTTCGCATTAAAGGCGTCACTGATAATTAGAACAAGATTGTTTTATTTCTCATATTAATAAAGCGAAGCCGGATTTGAGACTCGTTATGCGGATACCGAAGGTTGAAGAACGATATCAAGATAATCCGGCTTTTTTGTGCGATTTCGTGAAGGATGGAACTGTCATCGCCTTGGTTGGACGGAACAGACCTACGTACTTTCACTGTCCTGACGGGCATGGGCGCTCGTCTCGCCTACTCCCTGCCTAATTCTCCACTGGCTACCTAATATAACTATTAACGTCACTCCATCACCTATCTCCCTTCAGTCGATAGGTTCAGTCGTTTTTAAATATTATAAGTTCTTTCGCATCGTTCCCTTCGGTCACGATACTCAATCTTTTCACACAATTAGGCAAACAATACAATAGACGGAAAAAGTAATTTGTCAATCCGTTCACTCACTTAACTCCCTTCGGTCGTTAAGTTCATTCACTGCAAACAATTATATGAATAAATGGTAAAGTATATAAAATAATATAAATAATATAATGAGTAAGATCATTGAAAATGGTCTTAATATTAAGGAAAACGGAGACTATTTATAGGCGTAGTTTTAGTTCAAGATTTGTTGTCCCACCACTGACGATCAGTCGGTTACGTTTCGAGCCGTTCTTTTGTCTCTTATCTAAACCGTCATAAAATAAAAAACCTTGTATCCTATTTCTCTCAAACCGGATACAAGGCCGTGCATTTTCTTATTTGAACATATGATGAAAAATCATATCTTTGCACTAAATAACATAATTATGGAGACAAAGTTAATCGAAATAATAGATCCTCACAAGTTACACGACGAACTCTTTAAGAAAGAGCAAGTCTCTCCGATAGAAGTTATCTACAATAGTTTCAGTAATTTAGGGTACAATGTGGTACGCCGCCCAGCTGGTCAATGTTTAGGAAATTTGAGATATTTTAACCTGTTTTACGATAAGAATACTCATCATTTTTATCAGAAGGATAAGAAGTTGAGATATTTTAGTAATTTTCTGATATCCGATTATTGGAAAGATAGGGTGAGGTGTTTTATAGTTTGGAATTTTGGTTTTGGGAGATTCTTCCCGTACAATGACTTCATAGAGGCTATGGTCTATGACTATCTCCGATATGGGAGGAAGTCAGTTCCTTATCTTAAGAGTGTGCAAGAAGCTGAAGAAAAGTGTGTAAGGTTCTACATTAGATCTCAAATAGATATGCTTCGTAAGGAAGGATATGCTGCATACCGGGCTAAGTTCAAGGAAGAATGTCCTCAGTATTTTATCGGAGACGATAGGACGGTGTTCAGATGTCTTGACAGCTCTTTAAAAAGAGAAGAGAAGATTGCCGCATGCGTAGCTCACAAAAGAGCTTTAAAAGAGGTGGTTATAACTTCTTTTATTAACCATCTCAAGAAACATCCTACCACCTTGTATTCCTGGTTTTCATCAGAGGTAGACAGCGAAGGGAAGAACAGGCTTTGTTTATCTGATAAGGCTGTTTCTTATTTAAACAAAAGATTGGTTCGCAATGGGTTAAAGGTTCTTTCAGCATCATATCTTTTTAGACTATTTAGGAAAATGGTCAAGAATTTGTTTGGCTCCAATGTTAGGTCGTTCTTGAATGGCTGTCTTATGTCTGTTTCAACAGAAGAGGTTTTAACCAAGTCTATAAAGAAAATAGTTTCCAAGACGGTATTGTTTTTATACAAGAGAGTACTCAAGGCTTATCGCAGGGCATACGGACTCAAGTACGATCCCGATTCAGGAGGTTTGTCCGCTATACATACCTGATTTTTAAACCTATCCCATAACGTTGGATTTTCTCGTTTGTTTCTCTTATCTTTGTGAAAAAAGATAAGTATGAAATTACGAATCATAAAAAATCGTCCGGTATTCGCTCCTGGTGGTAGTGTTCAGGATAAAAAACAGGATATTAATGTATCCTCTACTCAGCCTATTCTTGATTATGGAACACCTGTTAATAAATGGGGTAAATCTGATATTCAGAATATATATATGCCTTATGATGTGACTTTAGAAGCAGAGGAGGGGGAGATAAATCCATTTAGCAATATGCCTACATCTGATCCATTCTTTGAAAATCATGATGCAGGATATGCAGGATATCTTGCTGATAATAGGAGCATGGTTAAAAACGTAGAGAAATCAGTTGTTAATAATGCAATGAATGTAGGTGGCTCTGATGCTGATTCTTCTAAAGAAAAGCGATCACAAGATGGAAATCCTTTGGATCCTATGACTGCTCCTTATTATTCTTCTGATCTTGCTGGTAGGTCCCAGATGTTTGGTGCGAGTTTGGGAAGAATAAGGGCTGGAAACAAAACCGGTGCTAACATAGCGGAGGCGGCTTTATCCGGTCTTAGTCTTGGGATGGGTCTTACCCGTAATATTATGGGGGCTTCTTCTGAGGCTTATGCCGCCAGTAGAGACGAACAAGCGGCAAGAGAGAAACTTGCCGAGAATCGCCGTCAGCAGTTTATCCGATGGGAGCGTGAAGGGGGAGGTATTAATCTTGGAAATGGTCAGAGAATAGATACGTCTGATATGACAGGGGAATATATTTATCCTCTTCCTAAACCTATGGAGGATAATGCCAATGTTGAGATAGAAAAAGGAGAATATGTTTCGACTCCGGATGATGTTGGCCCTATGGAGGCAAAAGGTAGCAGGCATGAAGACGGCGGCACTCCTGTTGATTTACCCGAAGCTCATATTATTTCAGATTACCGTACTATCGATGATGATTTTGCCTCTTACATAAGGGAAAATTATGGCATTAGAGCTACGGAAAAAGATACGTATGCTACGCTTCTTGATAGGTACAAGAAAAAAATAGGATTGTCTGAAAAGTATGATGATCAGGAACGTGTTTTCAAGAGGTTGGAAAAGAATAAGGATGTTAAGGATAAAAACACTTCTGAGTTAAATAAGTCCATTCTTTCTAAGTACGTAAATGATAATCAAAAGGAAATAGACGAACTTGAGGCGCAATTCAGGTCTTTTGCTGACATCGTTTATAACAAGCAAGAGGAATCCAAGCGCCAAGAAAAGATAGATGCTTTCTTTAGAGATGGCGGAAAAGTTGATTTAAATGCTGTGAGAAAACAAGCTAAGGCTCTTAACGTATCTGAATCTGATGCTAAAAATTGGATATATGATGAGTATGTAAAGAGAGTTAGGAAAATGGCTGAAGGCGGTCCTACCAAGGAACAGATAGAGTGGGGTAAGAAAGTACAGCAGCTTTTAATGAAGCAGTTTGGACGTACTCTTAATATGTCTATAGTAGATGTTGCGGACAGAGAGCAGATTCTTAATCCTGATTCTGGTGTAAATTCTAATCAAAATCTGCAACATAGAAGTAGTGCCGGTTATGGTAGGGTAAATAACAAGGCTATTTCTAATTTGCTTGATATTAACCGTTGGGCTAATAAATACAATACGGATGGTGATTTTAATACAGAAGGATTCCAGACTGGATACAATAGCCAACTAAATAGCCTATGGGCTTTGGCGGAATCAGGTGCTATAGCCAATGCCGAAAAAGCCAAGAAATTTAGAGACGAATACGGATTTTGGGGAGAAGATGCCGGTAAGTACGACCAAGGAAGTAAATCGGCATATAACTCATTTGCCGTAGATGACAAATTTGGACAAACTACGGCAACCAGATCATTTTATGGATTGGATGTAGTTACTCCTGAACAAAAGAGATTGTTGAATGAAAAAGGGATAAAGAATTATGTTGACTTATTTGGTGATAAATCTGATGCAGCTAAGAAGATTCTGGGTGCCGATTATAATAAGTTTGCTGCTTTAAGAGATAGTGGTTTGATGTCGGAAATGGACTTCGTATTGGAAGCCGTAAACCCAGCATCAAAACCTATAGAAGCTGAACCTGTAGGAACCGATCCTAAATTTCCCAACCCAGGTTCTCCAGACAGGATAGAAGTGAAGAAAGAAAATCCTGTTATTGATACTACTGTAGAAACGGAAGAAAAGGAAGAAGATGATACAAACGGAAGAAAAGGCGTCGGCCCTGCTTTATCAGGCCCTATATTCCCTGAGATGTTGAGGATGCTTGATACCGGATTAGAGATAGAGGGATTGGAAAGGCATCAGGCTCCGAGAATAGATCCGGTTCTTCAATCTGCTGATCAGTATATCAACGAGCTCAACCGCGCGACATCGGCTCAGTTGGACACAATAGGTGACGTGCCCGACTCTCAGCGTTCCGCTATTCTGGCTAATATGAACGCCATAGCCGGAAGCAATATAGCCAAGTACATTAACGAAGTAAATTTCAATAACGCAAGGCAAATAAACGAAGCTGATAGATTTAACGAAATGGCTTATGTTCAAATAGATGATAAGAACATAGCGGAAAGGCAACGTTATGAATCCGGATTATTGAAGGCTATGGCTATAAGGGATGAAAATCTTGCTCGTTATTATGACAGTATAAACAGCGAGATACAGAATAAGTTTAATGTTAGAACTTCATTGAACACCATAGCTTCCATAGCTCCGAATATGAGAATGCTTCCAAGTGGTCAAATTATTTACGTTCAAGGTGATCAGGATGTGATGAATATGGGTGATTATTCCACACCTTACTTGAGAAGTTTAAATGAAGAAGATGATGAAACTAAAAGAAGAAGGAGGACCAAATAGTGGCTTCACAGTATAGTATTTTAAGGCAATATGCCCCGTATGTTAGTCCTTACAACATAGATCTTGTTAAGGACGTTATGATGTACAAACAGCAGAAGGTTGATGCTGCTCGTGAAAAGATCTATACCCAGGTAGATTATCTTATGGGTCAAGAGATAGATAAGCCTGAAGCCCGTGCTTATATGGAAGATAAGATGTCAGGTGTGATTGCTAACATCAATCAAAAATTCAAAGGCGTGGATCTTTCTTCTGATGGTGTTACGAGAGCCATACAAGGAGAAATAAGTTCGGTGTTGGATGATACGGTCATTAACGCGATTGCCGGCACCAAAGAAGGTAAGAGGGTTATGAAGGAAATAGAATCTATAAAACAGAATCATCCTGAACTTTATTCTCCTATTAATGAATGGCATGCTTTGGATCCTTATTATAAATGGCGATCAGATGGTAAAGCCGGATCGAGGCTTGGAGGTCTTCATTATTCTCCTTATATTGATTATACTAAGGAAATAAATAAATTGGTTAGTGATTTTAGGGAAAACAATAAAGGAAGGAAGATTCAGACTACAGAATATGATGTAGAGGGTAAACCTACTGGTGGAATTATAGAAGTCAACGTAGATGAACTTACTGATTCCCAGATAAGGAATTTCGTGTCTGCTAACTTATCTGAAAACATGAGGAATCAGATGAGAATAGAAGCATCATACATGGCAGCTACCAATCCAGTATTCAGTAATCCGGATTTGGTTAGCCAATACATTGGATCTTATGTCGAAAGATACGATAGGCATATAGGAGCATTGGAAGCAAAAAAGAAATCAGTAGGGGATAATAAGGATATTATTGATCGTATCGATAGTCAGATACAGGAAGCTAAAAATCAGAAAGCAGAAGCCAAGAGGGAGGCAGATATGATAATAGCTTCATCAGATCCGGTAGCGGCTGCTAATTTTGTTGTTACCAATAATCTTTTCGATAAGATGACTGATGCATGGAGATACGACAATACAAGTTTTGAAAGGAAGAAAGATGATCTTTATTTTGCAAGATTGGCAGAGGATAGGGCTCAGCAAAAGTTTTTGACTGACAATGCCAAGTCTATGGTTGAAATATCATTGGCGAATGAGCAGCTTGCTCAGGCTAAGATTGAAACCGAATACATGCGTACTTACGGTTCCAAGATGGGCACTGAAAGCTCATCCGGAGGCACAAGAGGAGCAGGCGGTGTAGGAGTGCCGATGGCTCCTATGGACGGGCCTACGGCTATCAATTCTGGAACGGGTAAGATAGGATCTGTTAATTTGGCTAATATCCCTTATGAACAACTCACATCTTCTTCCACAGAGCGTAGAGCAAATTTATTGAAACTATATAATTCATTATCTCCTACAGACAGAAGCAATATCGTTGCAGCATCATACGAAGAAGAAAAGACTGACCCAGGATTGTATGCTAATATGACTCCTGAAGAACGAGTGTATTCGTATTTAAAAAATAATGGAGGTCAGAAAAACGGATATTTCGGACAAGGCAATAACAGATTGTCGGAAGCTTATGACGCTTTATTGGTTTCTGATTCTAAGGCAAATGGAGCTTCAAAGGCTATAAACAATATAACTGATTATCAGATATATAATATAGTTACTGAAAAAAATAAGGATATTATCAGTAAAATTCGTAATGCTAAGTTTATGAAAGGAAATTCTTTTATAAATCTTACCGATACAGATGATAAGGCCGGAGCTTTCCTACTCGCCACGGCCATAACAACTGGTGTATCCGATGCCGTAGGGTTTAGAGAATATATGATGGATCCTTCAAGAGGAATAGACATTCTTGGTGCTATATCTCCGTCATTAGGAGCTAAGGCGAGTGCCGGTAAGTTGGGGAAAAACATATCTGATGCTATTACAAGCGATGGCAATAGTTCTTCTACTGGTACGTTGGCTCTTATTAATGGAATGAAGAAACTCAATGGCGATCCTGATTTTAATATATCTGATTATATGACCATAGATAAGGACGGTGATATAGATTTAAAAGATTATCAGGAAGGTGAACCGTTAACTATTACCCAGCTAAGATATGCTGAGAAAAACAGTAGGGTGTCTGATATGATAGCAGGTCAGATGCAGGATGAGATAAAAATGTCTGTATCTCCCGATCAGATTTCTGATAAGTTATCTCAGTATCATTATCTTGATTCTTACAAAAGATATAATTGGAATGCTGATTCACCGGAAAAGTCTTTACAGAAGGCTCAGTTTAGAAGATTGTCTGGTTACATGGCAGGAAAGGTAAACAATCTGGATCCTACTGCTATTAATACCATCAACATGGACGCCGAGATAGATAATGGCACTGTCAGAAGATTTTTGACTGCTCAAGTAGGATCCGGTAGAGACTCTTATGTTACAGAAAGGGTTGAGATTACGAATGATGAACTTCTTAAGGCAGGTATAGATCCTTCGGTTGAGGAGCGTAATTATCCGGTAGATGGTTACAAATCAAGTTTTGGAACCTGTGATTTTGTAGATACCGGAAAGAAGGAAGGTTATTCTTATGATAAGTATCTTATACGTAATGGTCTTCCCCGTTTGGCTTCTAAGGCTGATGTCAAGAATGATCTTTATGATATAGTAAAAATACATGGTTCTTACCTTAAGCCAGAAGAAATGAATGTTATTAAAACTCTTGTTGATAATTTTATTGACATGTCTGATAACATATCAGTTCAGTTGGAAGGAATGGATGATAGGGGTTCGAGAGAGGTAGCGGTCAATTTCTATGACAAAAGGACTAAAAATTCTAAAAATCCTGCATTGTTATTCTCGGATTTTGTTCCTTTGGATCCAGGTAATGATGAGTATGCGGATTACTGGAATAACATTCACCAGAAGTGTCCTCAGTATTTCTTTGTAAAATACGTGAAGGAAGCTGTTCAGGAGCGTCTTGATCAGATGAGGGATCCATATATGAGAGGGATGGATATTACGCCCAACAATAACGATAAGTTTAGTAAGTTGAACGATTTTTTGCAGAAGCTTTATGGCAACAGACAGTAATGTAAATAGATATAATCCTGCTGCTAAAACCACTTACGAAGATGTGGCAAGGCAAAGGAAATTAGCCGAAGAAGAAAATTACACTCCGGCTACATTACCAGAGACGACAACGCCTCTGGTTCCTAATTATATGCCGGGAGAGGGCGTGTATGCTCAACCTGAATTTCCAGATTATGCATCAAGGATAGCTGCTGCCCAGTATGAAGAACCGTATATAGCCAAGGAGATAAGCAACAGCTACTCAGAGGCACTGGCCCGCAACAGCTACAGGGGGGCTACACCCGCCCCGCCGCCTCTTAATCCCTATGGACCAAAGGTAAGTATCCGTGAAAGTCATCAGATGGGTAATGATGGGGTATGGCGCACAAAATATCCCAATTATATCCCAGGTATAAATAATGAGGATTATTATGCCAGAAGGCAAAGTGGTTGGAGTAAGTTTTGGAATGGTGTAGGTAAATTTGCCTTAAAGTCTGCATTGTATGGGGCCCAGGGAACTATATCATTACCCGACAAGCTTATTAATATGGCATCTGAGGGAAGTTATAAGGCAGCTTTGAATACGAACATGGATAAGTTTGTTGGTGATCTTGATCAGCGAATAGACATGCTTCTTCCACATTATTACAAGAAAGAAGTAGAAGATTACAATTTTGGTCAGAAGCTTTTTAAGGATACTGGTAATTTTTTATGGAATGACGTCCTTGGCAACGGAATGTCTTTTACCGTAGGAGCCATGATATCAGCATACATGACCGGAGGACTGGGAGTTGGTTCATTAGGTAACATAGGCGCAAAATTAGGTGGAAGAGTCGGAGCTAAGCTGGCAGCAAGACAAGCTGCCAATAGAGGTATAGGAAGTCTCAAAAGTGTGTTTAACAACTATGTAAGGAAAGGAGTTGCTACCGGGAGGAATGTAGGAGAGGCTGCTAAGACCATGACGTTGTTGGCTACCAGTGCCGGCTTTGAGTCATCGGTTGAAGCAAATTCTTTTATGAAACAATCCGAATCCGACTTCAAGGATTATTATCGTAAAATTTATGGTCGTGATCCTAATGCTGAGGAAATGGCTGTTTTTCGTAATTCTAATGCTGATGTAGGTAGTGCGATATTTGCAGCTAATATGGGTATAGTAGGATTGTCCAACTGGCTCTTGTTTGGTAAATACATAGGATTAGGAGGAAAGGCTATACCAGGACTGGAAAAGAAACTTAATAAGCATCTATTTGGATTAGGGACGGAAGTTACAAAGCCAGGAGAGATGGCTATTAAGATAACCAACCCTAACATAGGACAGAAGATAGCTGGTAATGTTTTCAATATCATGAAAAGACCAGTGTCCGAAGGTTTATGGGAAGAAGGGTCTCAAGGTGCTGTCCAGAACACGGCTGAAGAATATGTTAAGTCAAGATATGACAATGTGGCTATGAATGGAGCCGTTGATGTTCTTGATGCTATTTCTGACGGATTTAAAAAACAATATACGTCTAAAGAAGGATGGACTGAAATAGGAATAGGTGCTATTATCGGTTCTTTGTTCGGCATGAGAGAAGGCTTCTTTGGGGTAAAAGAGTATAGTAATAGTCAGATATTACTGGAGAGGCAGGTGGATGAATACAACAAAGCATCTTCTAATCTTAATACGGCGGCTTTGAATACGTTGAAGAAGTCAATGAGTTTAGGTCCGCAAGTTCGTTCTGATGCTCAGTCTATGACCGGTAAGGAACTTGATGATGCTATGTTTGAAAAGATGTCTATTGATAATCAAATGGGGACCTTAGAGGATTCGGCTGAGAATTTCAGGCAGATGGTTGATATGATGCCTATTTCAGAAATAGCTGAAGCTAATGGGATGTCTTTAGAAGAGGCAAAGAAATACAAGGACTCTATTATTGATAATTATAATAATCGTCTTTCTGATTTCAGATCTGCTCAGAGTTTTGCTGAAGATCTTATAGGTGATGACTCTAAGATTGAATTTAGAAAATACGTGGCTCGTAATGCCTTCCTTGGTCTTCAATCAGAATCAAGAATGAAAGACATAGCTTCTGTCATAGAAACGCTTTCAGGACAGCCTCGCGTGGCAGATGCGCTAAGTACGTTCTCCCGGCTTTCGGACAGGGCGAGGGAGCGGGCGATGGCTATCCGTGGCATACGATCAAGGATAGAAGAACTTGAATCCGAAATAGAAGATCTTGCCACCCGTCCTCGTAACGTAGATGGAAAAGACCCACAAGCTGAGTCCATACAACGAAAAACCAAAGAATTGGAAGATCTTAGAACCAATTACAATAATTCGTTGTCTGAGTTATCAACGTTAATAGGAAAAGAGTTTTCGATAGAAGAGTTGGTAAGTAAAACCGAATCTGTTTTATCATCTCCTCTTTCTCCCATAAGTTCACAAGATGTAATAGAAGCCTATGATACTCTTGTGGCTTTTGATGATTATTTTAATGTAAAATCAAGACAGGAAAAGAAGTTTACAGCCAAAGACAAAGCCATGAGATCCTTGGTAAATGAATACCGTAGGAGTTTGATGGACTATAGGAATATGAATAATTTCTTGTCTAAGATGCTTGATAAAAGATTCTTAGCTGAGGAAAACAGGGGATTTTCAAAAGCGCTGTCTTCTCTATGGTCTACTCCTTATAAGGGGGATGACAAGGTTCCTGATTTTGCAGAGCCTAATAAAGTCGGTGAATATGACACTGATGAGGTAGTAGATCAAGCTGTGTCAGAAGGTAAGATTTCGGAAGACGAAGCTTGGACTATCAAAGCATTTATGCATGCTCTTGATAAAGTAAGAGAAGATAGGATGAAGGAAGTGGAAGATAATATAAAAGAGTCACCGCTTACGGAGTCTGTATCAGATGAAGATTATGAGGCTGCTATGGATAATCCTATTATGGTTCCAGTCGTGAGGCAGTCTATAATTGATAAATTATATACAGGAAATGCTGATCTTCTTACTGCAAGGGAAAAAGATGTGTATGATAAACACAAACAAGATTTTGATGATTATGTGTCGTCTTTAGGTGACAGTCCTATTAATCTCATAAAATCATTATCCGAAAGGGCTGATAGGCTTACAAGTCCAAGATCTGTGTATGAGGAAAACAAGACCGTTATTGATATGGCTAAATCAAATTTGGAACCAGATCAAAGACAGGAACTTGATGATGCTATTTCTTCGTATGTGGATATAATGAACAGACGGGACAAAGGGGAGAAAGTTGACGAAGATAAGCTTGCCGATTCGGTATTTACCATAGAAGATCTTGGCCAGGTTGGAAACATCACGGATCTTCTTCCTTATATCGAACAAAACAGGATTATTGATAAAGGTCGTATCTCTGAATCTACGTTGAGTAATTTTGGGGAAGATGATGTTAATATAGATTCTCTTGTAAATGAATTAGACGAATCCGATAATACGCCGGGAGCCAACATAGATAGTGCCCAGAATCCAGAGACGTTGATGGTAAGAATAATATCCAATGATGGCAATGAAAGGTATGAAATTGCAGGTCTTAGAGCTGACAAATTTGTATCTTCGATAAAATCATTGGTTCCTATTCAAATAAGTTCTGAAACGAACGCTAATGGCACTAAAAGGTATTCCCTTAACATAGGTGGAGAAACAGCTAATATAATGGAATTGCCTTATCATGCAAGATGGTCTATAGACAAAGAATCGGCTCGTGTTCTTAACCGTTACACAGATGTGTCTATTCAGGACGTGGGTAATTCATATTCTTTGGTTTATAAGCGTCTTGATTCAGACGAATTGGTTCCGTACAGAACAGGTGTTGGATTCGGAGAGAATGAAGTAGATAAAATAGATCAGGAAGCATTATCTTCTTTGAAGAAAGGAGATAAGGTTAATCTTGAGATAGATGCAAATGATACCTATAATCAGTCTCTTTTTGCCGAATACAATGATGCTGTTCAGTCCGGTGATAAAAAAAGAATAGAATCTGCTGAAAATAAGCTGGTATCCAATATGGTTATCAAGGTTATGAGTGGAAACAGATTCGTTTCTGTTGTAAAAGCTGACACAGGGGGCATAGATGGTATAAGTAAAATAAGAAGAACGGCTTTTAACAAGTGGAAGAAGGACGCCGGCCGGTCAGCTACCATCGGCGTCGGCACGCATGTTGTTGCCCAGACCCTTCCTGGAAGACCGGTGTTTAACATGAGAGTAAACGGTCAAGGATATGGTCAGGTAGAAAATCTCCCTATTACCGAAAAAGGAGCTGAAAAAGTATCTGATGTGGGGTATGTCTTAAATGGCAAAGTCGTGCTTAAGAACGGTTCTAAATACACAGGATTCCCATTTGCTTATTCTATATTAAACGATAAGAAAAACAATTACAAAAATGTAAGAGTTCCGGTAGTCGTTATCAAGGGTAAAAATGGTCTTAATTATCTTTTCCCTGTTAGTCTACGTTCTGTGGAATCAGAGGAAGGAAAGAAATGGATTTCTTTTATAGATATGCTGCTTGAATCCGGTGACTCTGAATTGTTACAGATGGGTCAAGATGACATACAAGATCTTAATGCGTATCTAACCAAGTTAGGTCTTGATCCAGCTTCGTATCAAGTATCGTATTTGAATCCTATTTCAGGGCTTAGAAAAGCTCGTGAGGCTATAGAAAAATTATCTACGGTCCCTGATGTTGTTAAGTGGGTAGAAGATGAAAGTAGGAGTGTGAAAGACATTGTGACGTCTGAGGTAGAATCTGGAATAGATTTCGAAGGTGAGATGTTTGTTGCTCCTAAGATCAGGATTCAGTTTGGTAAATCATCTTCCAGACCTAAATCACTTATAGAAGATGATCTCCCTTTCTCCGATGAGGGTAAGACCGTTACTTCCAAGGAAGATGTGGATATTTACGAAGAGGAAATGCCAGAGGAAGACCCTGTCCGGGGGACTCGGCCGGCGCCACCAGCTCAGCCGGCTCCTGCGGCACAAGCTACGCAGTCCTTACCTGGCAAGAAGCGCACCTCCAGAAAAAACTTCTCTCTTATGTTAAACGAAATAGAATCTCATATAGAAAAAGAAGGATTGCCGCCTTATGCTAATATTTTTGATTTTATAGCAAGGAAGATTGTAGGAGGCGATTTGAGGTTTCTTCGTGAGAGAGGTAATCCAAAAAGTCTTAAAGAGGAAATGGGATTAGAACCTAAAGGAACAGTAGGTGATAAAATATCCACTCCTTCCAGTAAAGGTGGTAAGACTTTAGAAGAATACGTTTCTTGGCTTCGTTCTCAAACAGATCAGGTAGTAGCGGATTATGTTAGTCCAAGATCTGACGAACAAATTATATCAGAGTTGAAAAACTTTTTGAAATATATTAATTTTGTTCCAAGCAAGGCTTTGAATTATTCTCTTAGAGTCAATGGCATGGATACCCTAAAAGAATATGGCACAAAAGAGGAAGTAGAAAAAATGGAATCTGACATCAATAGTTTGGTTTCTGAAGTTTTGTCTACGGTGGATAACCAAACTGTAGAAGATGTTTCTACTGCAATAGAATCAAACAACTTGCCTGCCATATGGGGGCCCGTGGAAAGTCTTGATATGACAAACGAGGGAAAAATAGAGTTTTTGAATAACGTAGCAGATTTCCTTAGTGGCATTCCAGAGTATGATGCTGTTGTGGAGTCTATAGAGTCAGAATCAGATAATATTTTAAATGATGGGAAAGAAGGAAGTGCAGAAGGCGGTGCAGTACGCACTGAGGAAGATGGCGATAAAAAGGGAGATGGAAAAAGCGAAGGACAACCCAGAGATGATGGCAAAGCTGAGGGAGATGTCTATTTACCTGGATCTGAAGAAGGAAGAGTAGATAACTATAGGAAGAACGGAGATAAGTTCTCTGATATTGCCGAAGTTACTTTATGGTTACTTAGAAGGGCTGCCGGCATAACCTCTATTCAAGAAGGAGATGAGATTTATGTAGAAGGAGATGAGGTTAATAATATCATGACTGATATGGAATCCAGATATGGGATAGATACTATTGCCCATAATCATACAGTTAAAGCTATAAGGAGCCTCAATAACGTGTCGGGATATAAGGTGGAATACGGTTTAACCTTTATGACTTACAATCCTTTTATTAGAATATCCAATCCAAAGCAAGAGTCTAAGGCTGTAAAAGATAAACCTTATATAGCCGAAGAAGTGTTTCCTCCGATATCAAGGGTAACATCTCCTTATTTCTTGTATGGCGGTAACGAAGCATATACATCTGTTCCGGCTAAGGTAGAATCTATACCAGAGAAGATAATAGCTCGTAATGGCATTAAATTTGGCATGAGTGTAACTGAGCTAACCAAATTAGGATACAAAAAAGCTGGTGGAAACTGGATATACAAATTCTACATGAACTCAGGTTTGTATGATTTGTACAACATCAACACCGGTGAGGCGTTCAGGGCTAAACCCGATCTTGGAGTTAAAATAAGTTCCAGTGAATTTATACGTTCCTTATTACAATCTGGAAGAGAAATACAGAACATGATAAGAAACATGAGTCAGGAAGAGATAGACAGGAATAAGAATCTTGTAAAAAATTCTGATAATTCAGATTCTATAAATGAGTTAAATAAGGAGTGTTGAGTATGAGAAGGAGATACGAAGATACTTCAAGTCTTGTTTCTTACCAGTTGAAGACCAATCAGCAGGGGGATATAGAGGTTTATGTTGATGACAGATTTGTTGGAAACGTAAGTGAAGGAGTTTGCAACTGGAGGGATATTGAATACAAGAGCAAGGTTACTATATCTTTGAAGGGAGTAGAGAATAAGGCTAAAACTTCAAATAAAAGAGTTGGTCCTTATTGTCATATTAATAGCATATTTGGAGGAAATGAATCTTATCATGAAGGTCCAGATAGTAATATTAAAAAGAGTCCGGTTACTACCTTTATAATGTATTGCTATAAAAATGGGAATATTACGACTACCACCACTTATACTAAAAATTTATCTGGAACTCTTCAGCCAGGTAAAACACAATTGACTATCAATTACAAACAAAGTAAAAGTCAGTCTTTTTCCGGTGGTTCTGGAGATTATGTAACATCCGTATCTGATTTCCCTTTTGTTACTGGTCCAGGAAATGACAGTGTTGAGTTCGAAGGAGAGGGAAGATTGATAGTTGAAACAGAGGCTTCGCATTATGAAATAGAAGTTTCATAATTTCTATTTTTATAATATCTTTGTCTAAAATATTTATCACTATGGGTGTCAAATGTCAGATAGAAAAGAAGGAAAATAAAATAGAACGGGTTGAGGCTCCTAACGGGGAGTCTTCCGTTCTTTACGAAAGTGCCTTAAAATTATTAGGAAACAGTGAGCGGGCTCTTCAGGTATGGGCTAAGGCTTACACTCCTGGTTTTTTGTCGTATTACGGTCATTGGAATAACCCGGCTCCAGGGGAGATGTTTAATACCGATTCCAATGGTGAACCTCTTTTAGAAGACGTGCTGTCGTATATGAAGCGTCAAACTTATTTTGCCGATCCTCTAACGGATCAGGATGTTAAGGATGTAAGAGATTTTCTTTTATCTACCTATGGTGTTTATACGGCACCATCATTATCCAACATCATTCTTCATTATTTTTATGTAGATGGTAGTTTGATACTGAATGAGCAGAATTTAAGAAGATCAGGCTTGTATAATGAAACAGAGATAAGTAGAATCTTATCTGATCCTTCTGTTCTTAATGAAGTTTCGACATCCATGAGGAAGTTATTGGATTATTCCAATAACGAACATGATAGGAAAAAAGATAATTATTTTATGTCTATTGACTATCAGTATGGTCCTATTGTTTACAAGGAGGGAGTGTTTAACCAATTTGGTAAAAAAGTACCATATAATCCTTCTGAGCTTTATTGGGCTATGTGCAAAACAGTAGGCGGCATAAAAAACTTTTCTGAATTTTCATCTGCTTTTGAATCGTTGAGGAACCTGTATCCTGAGCTGGTCGAGAAATTTATTTCTGATAAAAAATTTGCCGAATCTATGTTTGATGAGTTTTCATCTACGAATAAGATTCCGGTAATAAACATAGAAGGGGATGATGTGGTAGAAGGCAAGAGAAGATCCTTGTCTAAGCTACAAGATCTGTCTTATTACAATCCCGGCAAAATAGAGTTCCTAAGAGATCGTATATCAGCTTATTTACATAGGGCTAACGCTGACACTGAATCCGATTTAAGAAGCATGATATGGGATATAGAAGAGGCTTGTACGTGGTTTGGCATAGATATAGTAGGGGCGTCAGAGACTTATGATGGTACAGAAGAATCTTTGGCTAAGATAGATAATTTGATGCTGGATCTTGATATTTATGTGGCCAGGCTCAATGATGTAAATTATGCTCCTACGTTGGCATCTTCTATTGATGATGTTCTTGGTGATAGCACAGATTATTATTTTGGATTATTACCGGAGTATATGGATAATTTGAATATCGTTTATTCTGAATCCAATATAGACCCAGTAGAAGCATTTGAGAAACACTCATTGCTTAAGGTAGGAGATAATCTATATCAAAGGATCAGCAAAGATGATCTTAACGAGATGTATCAAATATCAACAGTGTTAGCCAAGCACAACCTAACTCACTTTCCTGCTAAAATATATCCTGAATCTTGTTTTAAGAACGGCGTTTTGGATAAAGAGAAAGTACGGAACGTAGATGATAATACGCTCATGGATTCCATTAAAAAATACGTCAGATCGTTCATGGATCCTCAGAACACGGAGGACATGATAATGACCAGGATGGCGTTTGGGCACCCGGCGGTACTTGACGTTTCTTACATGGATGTGGATCGGGAGTATAGTCGATACATGAACAAAAAACAAGATAGCGAAAACCCATTATCCTTATTCGATTTATACCAATCTTACCTTGACAACAAACTCCATAAAACAAAATTATATGATAATGCCTATAAGTATCTTGACTTCAAACCTGGTCCATCTTTGGGTCTTATTTCTGATGATCCTGATATTTTGAAATCAATAGAATTATCTTTATCTGGAAAAGACAGGTTGATGTTGTTTGATTATAGCATGACCAGCACCGACCCTTCTTTATCAAAATTGTTTTATTTAGAGAGGTATGACCCTTCGTATGCCGGGAATGATTTTGAACACTATTTTTACACCAGGCACCCGTATTTGTTAAAAGAAAAATCGGGTCCTAATATCGTAGAGCAAGATGGTGTTATAACAGCCGAAGGTATTTATGATAATTTTATAAGAGTAGGTAATAAGATATGGTCTAAAGTAAGCGAGAGCAGTTCCGGATCTATCTACCAAAATCTGACAGGGACCGAATCGGAGGTGAAATACGATTCTACTCAGAAGGCTAAGACAGTAGAAACCGATTACGCTCCATACCAAAACAGATCCGGTCTGACGCAAGACATGACTGTAAGCAAGTCTGAATTAGGTGATCTTAATAAATTAGAATGTAGGTAATTTTCATGTAATATAATTAGTTTTTTACATTTACACTTCTGGGAGTGAGGCTTGTGAAAGTCTCACTTTTCTTATATATGCACGTATATCAGCAACATACAAGAAAAGTCAGACTTTCGTTGTTTTTGGATTATTTTCATTAAGTTTGCAATATTAGTTTCAGGAAGGGATTATGGAAAAAGGGAAAAAGTAAGAACGGAACGTAACTAATAACGGTAGGAAATGAGAATCAGTACCATCAAACGTAACAACAGCATTCATCTTATGTATAAAGACATTATGAATGATTTAGGTCAATTAAGAACTGTAGTTTCAAAATCCTATATTTATAATCTGATACGAAATCAAACCGGATTAAGTATCAGAACTATATCCCATGTCTTGAATCACACAAAAGAACAGGATACAGATTCTTTGTGAAAAGCGTACATTTTCATACATTTGTGTATTCTTTAGTTTTTAGATTTAAGTTTTTTCATGGTATTAGTTTAGAGATCAGGGCTCGCAGTGATGCGGGCCCTGGTTTGATTTACAGCGCTTTACCCAAAATGGGAAAAGCGTAAGTTTCTGATTATCAGGTTTTCACATTAAATGGGGAAAATTAATTATTGTGTATTATACTTCCGTTTTTGCTGAAAATACTTCTCTTCTATAGGAAATAAACACACCTGTATTCCACTCTACAATCATGATCTTTGTTACGTGCTTCATGCACGTATGTTTAACAATTAAATACTATAAATTATGGGTGGTGATAAAATCGTCCTTTTAGATGGAGCCGGGGCTAACGGTGGTGGTGCAGCCGCTAACGGTCTTCTTTCAATGATTCCCGGCATGTTTGCTAATTTAATAGGTGGTAATAAAATGGATCCGAATCTGGTGGCGGCTTTGATGAACGGTCGTAACAACCAGGACGGTTTCGGTGGGGCTAACGGTTGGTGGCTCTGGATAATTGTTTTGTTCTGGCTGTGGGGTGGACGCGGCTTCGGTAACGGTTTTGGAAATGGTGGTGATTGTTGCGCCAATGGTTTGCCGGCTCAGTTGAATAACGATTACGGTCGTGAACTTTTGATGCAGGCAATTCAAGGTAATCGCAGTGCCATAGATCAGATCGCTTCTGCTTTGAACTGTTCTACTACTCAACTTCAGAACGCTATCTGCAACGTACAGGGTGCTATTGATAAAGTAGCTGGTCAGGTAGGTATGACTTCTCAGGCTGTTATCAACGCAGTTCAACAACAAGGTTGTGAAATCGGAAATCAAATCAGCTCTTGCTGCTGCAATCTGAGTTCGTTGATCAATCAAAGCACTTGCCAGACTCAGGGAATGATTACTCAGCAAGGTTTTGATAACCAGCTTCGCACGTTGGAACAAACCAATATCTTGCAGAACGGTCTCAACCAAGGTCTGGCTAACAATCGTGAGCAAGCTACAAGCCAATTCAATATCTTGTCTGCGAAACTTGACGCTCAAACCGTTATGATCAACGACAAATTCTGTCAGTTGGAAATGAGGGAGATGCAGAACACTATTGCTCAACTTCGTGAAGAAAAAGCGGCTTTGACAGCTTCGGCATTATCTCAGCAACAAACCCAGAATATCGTTGGTCAATTACGCCCGACGGCCGTCCCAGCCTACCCCTCTTGTTCTCCTTACCAGGCTTATTCTTGGGGACAGGTATTCGGAGGAGGTTACTGCAATAACGGATGTGGATGTAACAACGGATGTTGCAATAACAACGCTGCTGTCTGATTTTATTAAGAGAGGAGGCTAATATGGCTTGTGTTTCTAAAATAGGATCGTTGTATGAGATGGTTACGAAGAATGTTATTGTCAGTACGACAAATACAATCTTCGGTATTAACCCACGGGCTTGGATCGCCCTTCCGTGTGAGGGTCTTATCCTTCTTAAGATAAGGCGAGTAGTCCCCACAGCCGGAAGTGCTCTACCGGTACAGATTGCGGTCCCGGCAAACAGCACAGTTTCAACAGTAGGAGCCGACACCTGTTGCTCGGTTACGGGAGTGAATGTCGTGAACCCTATTAACGTAGCTGTAACGGGTGCTGCTATGGTAAATGGCACAGAACGCCTTCTGTACTTCAATAAAGTTCGTGGCGTGTTAAGATTAATGGATTGCTGTGTTCCAACTACGGCAGCCCAGGCGTCTGAAACTAATGTAAGCAAATGATTTTTAGTAGGGTGATAAACCTGGTCATAGGGACTATCACCCTATTTTTCTAACAGATAAATATTTCGGTCATGTTTTCAGATTTAAAGAAAGGGTTTCAGGTACATACCCTTGATACTAATACAGTACCTAAATACGAATTGGGAAGAGTGGTAGCCGTATCGGAACCAAGATACCTTCCTCCGCAGCCTGGACAATACCAGACCATGCAGACGCGCGTGGTGGATCTTACAGTGGAGCTTACAGGAGAAACCAAGACCTATACAGTTCCCGAATCCCAGAATGTGGCTAAAGCAATGGGAATAACATTGTCTACAAGCATAGATCCTATTATGAATGAATTGAATGCTATAAAAAACACCAGTCAGGAAATAATAGATAGCGTAGATGCTCATCGTGCAAAGATCGAAGCTTGTGAATCCATATTGGAAGAAGTTAACCCAGCATTTAAACAGACAAGAGAGCAAGATCGTAAAATAGCTGGTATAGAAAATAAGGTCAATGATCTTACTGATTCATTTGAAGATTTAAAGAAGTTGATTGTAGAACGTTTGAAATAAGTATAATATGATAGTATATGATTTAAATTCAGGACAAAGAGAATATCCTGGATATGACGAGATAGAAGATAGACGAGGCAGAGGTCGTAGTCGTCGTTCTGATGGGACGTACATGGGTTACGGACATGGATTCCTTCCTCCTTATGACCATTATGGTATGCATGAAAAAATGAAAGAGATGGAAGAACGTGAAAACGAGTTGGAAGAAAGAGAAAGAAGACTCGAAGAACGCGAACGCCGTCATGAAATGGAGGACCGGGAATACCGGAGGATGGGTTACGAATCTTACCCGACCGATTATTATGGAGACGACAGATACTACGGTGATGGTCCCCAGATGCGTAGAGGTAGGGGAAGAGGTCGTGGTCGTTCTTATTGAGGAGCAGACGCAGAGGATCCAGCTTATCAGAAATATGTAGACACTTACGGCTATCATTTCTCTAATGAACTTGCTGACGAAGCGGTTAAGAAAATGGTTAACGTCGATGGATCTAAAAGGATCTGGAAGCAGTCGGAGATAAAAGATATTTTTGAAAAGTGCGGAGCGAAGAAGCCGGATAAAGCGACATGGGGCGATGTCCAATATGTCTTTGCAATGTACTATTCGGATGGCTTCCCGAAGATCTTCAAATGTGAGAACGAGCTGGTGAAAGCTACGTTAATGTATTTGAATGATCCGGATGCCCCCGAAGGAGTAGCCTTTATAAGATGGCTTGCCGTGCAAGATTACCTCGGCGAAAAAATAAGCTGGAAGGATCTGACCTGAGATCCAGACCCAAGTCCTTCCGGCGGTGCGGGAGCCATAGTAAAAAATATGATTCCCGCATTCCCGTTTTTCCCGAAAGGGAATAAAAAGAATAAAAAAATATGATACCGGTCGGCGGGCGATAGAATACCCGTGGCCGGTTTGTTTTACATAACTTTTTTTTGGATATGAATATGGCATACGAATCTAAATCGAATAAAACCCCCTTGTATTTAATAGGAGAATTGATTGGCGTACCGAATACAGTTATGGACTCGGCATTGCATGAACTGAAAAACAGAATAGATAAAGATCCTAAATATAAAGACATTAAAAAGTATCTTGAATCTTTACCTAAGATCTGACTATGTTTTATGCTTGATGCCAAACCCGATATGCTTTAACGTATCGGGTTTTTATTTTAATATACATTGTATTATTTTAAATCTAATTAATTTATGAATATTGTATAATCATAGAATTGTAACTATATTTGCTTTTAAATAATTAAACGATGCATAAAGCTTTCAAATACAGAATATATCCTAATAAGTCTCAGAAGGGGTTGCTTTCTAAGACTTTTGGATGTATTCGTGTAATTTGGAATGCTAATGTCGAATCTTTCAATTCTTATGATAAGGATAGTAATCCTAAACCTAAAATCATTATTAAATCTGATTTAATAATTGACAAGCCGTGGTTGAATGAAATCTCTGCCGCTGCTATACAACAAAAGATAAGGGATTTTCAAGAAATTACCAACCAGTTTTTCTCTAAAACAAGAAAGAAGAAAATAGGCAGACCTTCTTTTAAAAAGAAATCTGGAAACCAATCTTATAGATTACCTAATCAAAAATTATCATTAAAAGATAATAAGATAAGATTAGAGAAAATAGGATGGGTTAAGATGTCTATTGATAGGAATATACCTAATAATTCAAAGATGCTGTCATGTACGATATCTAAAAATTGTTGCAATCAGTACTTTGTTTCTATTCTCGTAGATACGGTCATGCATCACAAGGGAAAGACTGGTAAAACGGTTGGTATAGATTTAGGATTGAAATCTTTTGCTACATTGTCTGACGGAATTGTGATTGATAATATCAAGTTTTTCAGAGAGAAACAATCTGAAATAGCTAAAATACAAAGACATTTAAGTAGAAAGAGTAAAGGAAGTAACAGGCATAGAAAGAATAAAATAAAAATAGCAAGATTGTATAACAAGATTGCTAATAAGAGAAACAACTTTCTTCATAATGTTACCACTTCACTTGTAAATAATTATGATGTTATTTGTATAGAGGATTTAAATGTTTCTGGAATGTTATCGAATCACAAATTGGCTAAAGCTATATCCGATACAAGTTTCTCAATGTTTAGAAGCATGTTGGAATACAAATGTAATTGGTATGGAAAAGAACTTGTCGTAATAGACAGGTTCTTTTCCATCATCAAAGACGTGTTCCAAATGCGGATGGAAGAAAGAAGACTTAACTTTATCAGATAGAGTTTTCAAGTGTGAAAATTGCAGCATTGAAATAGATAGAGATTTGAATGCTGCAATAAACATACAGAGGGTAGGAGTTGATATCCTCTATAATCGGATGCAGAGGGATGAGGTTACGAATCTCAATGAAGCGTCTATAATGGAGTAGTAATTATTATGTTTTACTATAAAATTTCCAACTATGGAAAATAAAGAAGATTACATTGGGTACGAAGATCAAGAGCTGTGTAACCAATATTACAAAGAGGCGGAGGCCATAAGACAAAATCAGGACTGGCCTCGGCTTAGGGCTGTCGCTGCTCCGGCAAAGGGAACGCCATCGCCCGGCTGGGGTCAGCTTGGACGTGGAAACGATGTCCGTGTTAAGTACGTTAGCATCAATTCGGGATTGGGAGGAGACAGGTTATGACAGTAGAAGAATTGGCTAACAAAAGATACGGTGGTGAGTTTGTTTTCATGTTTGGTCATCTTGAAGGTAGAACAAGATTCGTTTTTGAATGCTTTGATCCCAGGCCTGATCACGAAGGTAAAAATACCTATATGGTTTCTTATTTTGAGAAGGAACTTCATAGAAGAGATGTGGTAGATGTACCGTATTATATGAATGTTTCAGCGAAATCATGAAAACACTACTTTTAAACGTACCTTCTTTCTCTGGTAAGATAGTTTCTCCTACCTGGATTAAAGCCGTAAGAGATTTCCAATCCAGATCGAAGGCAGAAAGAGACTCGTATTGTTCGATTTATGGATGCACAGGAGGGTGTAACTTGTGTGATGATATAAGTAAATATAGGATTTCAGAACAATTAAAATATTATAGATAATATGGTTAGAATCGCATATTTCGGAACCAATGGCTGCCCTGGTCATCACGTTATTCCAATACGAGGTAAATTTACGGAAGAGGATGTTAAGGTAATAGAATCTGTAGATTGTGATGATTTCTATAAGGTGTTTGATGTCATGCGTTTTAAGATAGCTGAGTTTAAAGGATGGACGATATTGGGAATCCCGGCAAGCTTAGACGATCATAGACCTGGAAGCAAAACCGTTATCTTCATAGAGGGTAAAGCTAACGAAGCTGACTTTATGGAAGTCATACAAGAGTATTCTTTTCTTAAAAATAAGGTAAAGAAACTTGCCGAATTGTATCATGATGGAGAATGGCTTGCGACTGGTAAATTGAATCAAGATCCGCCTACTAACGAGGAGCGGTTTCAATTTACGTTAGACAAGGATGATATTATTAACATGATTAGGGGAGTCGATTTAGATCCTTATTCTGATGTGGCGAATGAAATGGAGAAAATCGGATTGGGATCATCATCTGATTCTTCATATGATGGTCCTACATGGTCTTGGTTTATTAACAAAGTAGATATTTGGCAGAATAATGCATGGGGTGGTTTTTCTGCTGAGTTTTTGTGGGATTTGTATTGTAAGATAAAGAAAGCATAATAACAACTAATTTAAAACAAATTATGGAATTAAAAGATTTTAAAGATGTAGTTAGAGCAATGACAAAAGAAGAGTTCGAATCAACAATCAATGAAGATATTAAATTCGTTGAAGGATTCAAGTATTTCTTAAGACATGATGATGCTACGAGGATAGTAGAACACATCAAGTCTGTGTTAGAAGCATCAGTGGACTACTATTATCCTAATCATCCTGAACCTAAAGCAGAACCAGGAGACATGGGAGAAGTTTCTGACGGATACCATACTTTCAATGAATTGTATCGGTACCGCATGTTGTACAACGCTGCCTTCTTTAATCTATTAGCCAGAAACGGACAGGTTGAAGTTTGCAAATCAAGGAGACACAGCGACGGAGAAAAATGCTTCGGTTCTGATGACTGGTTTATTGTGATGGCGATCCTGCCTACCGGTCAGGTATCTAATCACTATAAAAGCAAATACTGGGATTTGTTTGATGTTCCTGAAAGAGAAACCGCTTTCGAATATGATGGCCATACACCAAATGAAGCCGCCGACAGACTTGAAAAGTATCTCAAACTGCCTCGTCATGGCATGACATTCGAAAAGGCTTTAGAACAGCTTAAATTAGGTCGTAAGATAAAAAGAATCGATTGGGGTAAAAAGTATATCTGTATGTTTATTGCAGAATCTGACGTAAATATATTGATGGTAGATACAGGTCAAAAAGTAGCATCAAATTGGAATCCAACCGAACATGATATTATGTCTAATGACTGGGAGATTGCGGGATGAGTTTGTTTGTATGTTCAAAGTGTGGCTGTATAGATAATACAGCCACATCATATTACTGGTTTCTCATAAGACCTTGTATAGGTCGTGTTTATGATGAATCTTTAAAAGGGTATGAAGGCAAGCCTCTTTGTTCTGAATGTGCTGCTATTGAATATGATAAGGAAGACCAACTGGTGGTGGTTCCTGGAACGTGGCACGGTAAGTTCAAGAAAGAATGGCCTACTGAAGAAGAAAAGAAGCATATTGGTAAAAACGGTATTTTAAATTATTGATTTATGTGCGATAAGGAAATTGTTGTATGCGCAGCTATATGGGTTCAAGATCACAAGAACAAGCCTCACGGTCCCGTAAATATACCATCTGGAACCGTATTTTGTGGATTGAGACACTGTTCTATAATATCGCAACTTGCTGCATATGGCATAACCCATAAAAACCGTAGTATTCAAGGATTTTTGACAAGCAAGAACCGGTTTCTAACAAGAGAGGAAGCATCTGAACTTGTTAGAAACAATAATCAAGAAATGGTAGTAGATAGGAATGCCATTAGAGAACAATTGTATTCGGAAGATTTATATTAACTAAAAACAAAATAATATGGGATTTAGAATCAAAAAGTCAATCTTTTATGATATGATGGACGGCAATCAGTTAGAGTACGAATTTGACAACAAGAATTTAGATCATATCACATTTAAAGGTGATGGCAAAGAATCTTTTTCATTTAACAGAGTTCTTGTTGAAAATTTAATTGAGACATTTGAGACCATGCAGGATATATACTCCGATAATTATAGGCTTAAGGTTTATACTGGTAATTGCATAATTCAATTGAACGCAAATCCAAAGGACCCCAGTAAATCCTTTTTTGACGTATATGATAGAGATGAGATGAAATTGATATACGGAATAAAGATCAGTATTCTGAAAGAAATGTTTGGCATATGCATATGATTACTAAACAAGATATACAAGCAGCAGCATCGTATATTTTCCGAAGCAGTTTTGTCTCAGAAAACCAGGCAAGGAAAGTAACGATAAGAGCCGGTAATAAAGCTACCAAGAACCTTGTCAAGACCTTCAGAGGAAAGTTGTTCAAGAAGGCTTTTGGAAGAGCTCGTAGAGGAAAGGATATCAGTTCTTTTGAAAGACAAGAAAAAGAAAGTGGTTTTAATTTCCTTTACAATCTTAATAATGGTCGTATGCGAAGCGGTCATATTATAATAGACGGAATTGGTCTGTTTAAACAAATAATCTATGAAGTTCAACATTAAAGGTAAAAAAGCTGATATTCGTTTAGGCAGAGGTCTGGCGAATCAGATTAAAATAAACAAAACCATCCCAACGTCTCATAAACCAAAAGAAGAACGTAGAATGATGTTTATTTGTGGTGATGATATTGCTTCTCTTATAAAGCGGTTTGAAAACGAATCAAAGTAAAAAAAGGTCGGACATGTATCTTGTCCGACTTTTTTTATATATTTGTGGCATGACAAAAGGTTATTATTGGATACCACAAACAGATGAAACGTTAAATGGCAGAAGCTATTACGTGGCTAAGATAGTAGGGGATATCACGTTTGATACTAAACGAAAAAGAATCGTATTTCAAGCTGATAGATATTTCCCTGTAGGATCTGTTTTCCATTTTACACACAATTGCTTCAATTATATCATAACTTGCCGACTTCGCAAGCCAGGGCTTTGGTTTGAAGCCAGGAGAGAAGATTCGGGCCCTATTTGCCCTGAAGATATTGAACGTTTTGAATCGGGAAGGTTTATTCATAGAAATGGGTACAAATACAATGCATAAGCGTAACTTGACGATTTGCGTCAGATTATAATTTTTTTTCATATTATTTTTAAGCCATCAGACTGAGAAGTTAGATGGCTTAATTTTTTATGATATGCTTGATTTTTGGCTACCTTTGTCTCATAACAAAAATGTTTTATCATGGTATCAACGTGTATTATTAAAAGAGATAATAAAAAGAAAGTTGTTTCTGTCTCTACCAGATCAGGGGACAGGTCTATGTTATTCGATAAGATAGCATCTATTCCTCTTATGGAAAATAGGGAACGGGCTACTACTGTTTTTAAAACCGTATTTTCTAATAAGTTCTTAAAGGCTTTTGGTGACTGGAGAAGGAATGTGCCTATCAACAAACAGGCTTACAATAAGGTAAAATCTAACATCGGCCTTATTCCAGAGACCTATAGAGAAAGGGTGCTGGATAAGGCTTCTAAGATGAGCAACCCTATTCTTGTGTCGAAATCAGATGCACCTTATGGGATTCAAGAATCAGGCTTTGGATTCTATAGCCAAGATCTGGGTGATAATATTATGTTGGTGGATGCTATGGTTCCGTCAAGTATCTCCGTGCCGGAAGAACCAGGAATAGACTCAGGGCAGTATCTACAAGATGCTATATCTTCGGACTTCACTCCCGTATCTATGGTACAGGATAATGATGTTAATTATATGGTTATAAAAGACGGTCTTAAGATATTTAGTCCAGAAGAGCTACCAGAAACAGATTCTAATCCTGTGGGTGTAACGTATCAGACTGGAGAACCTCGTTTGTTTTTTATGAATGATCGTAATCAATTATTTGAAGATTACGGAGAAGCTCTTCGCTCTGGCGGGAATGATATCAGAATAGGATTCTTATCTGGCACCGTTCAAGAATCTGCCTGGGATGGCGTGGCAGACATTACTTACAAGGCTGGAAAGTATGTCCTTAACAACCCCAAATCTTTTATACCTGTTATGACCGCCTCTGCTTCCACTTCTTTATCAACAAAAGGTGGGATAATAAACTACCTTATAAAGAAAGGTCTTTTGTCAGGATCCAAGATATTCGATCCGGAAACAAGAAGCTATTATCTTACAGGAGAAGGACATACAGGACAAATTAGACTTTTCAATTCAGCCTTAGCTTATACCGAACTTCGTAATCATTTCAGTTCTGATGTTTCCATGAATGATCAAGGCATGATAACCATAAATTCATTGGATAATAGTAAGGTGACTATGAGACTCGCCACCGGAGGAACAGAAAGAGTTAGCAAGGAGCAGATAAAGAGCGATCTTAAGTCTGGAAGATACAATGAATTGGATGCTAAATACGATCACTTTGATGCGCTTGTAGTTTCATTTATATTAGAAGACAACGATCTTTATGCTGATACTAAAGCTAAGATAGTATCGGATTATAGCCAAGAGGAACGTAATCAACGAAATTCTATTGTTGAGATACTGAAAACGCTGGGCGTTAGTGTCGTTGGCATGACCGATTATATAGAGAAGTACCAAACTAAATACGGACACGAACCTTCTGCTAAGGCATTGGCGGATATTGCCAATAACGTAATAGCAGTTGGTGAAGATGCTACTTTATCTGATTTAGTAGAAGAAACAGCCCACTTCCTTGTAGAGGCATACAGAGATCAGAATGCCGTTGAGGCTGTTCTGCAAGATGTAGAAGGTACGGAAGAGTGGAACCAGTATGCAGGTCAGTATTATAATACATACGGTAAGGTATATGAAGGAGCTGAGCTTGATAATGCTGTTAGGAGAGAAATTCTTGGAAAGATCCTCGCCAGGGAGATGCAGACCGGCACAGCACAGGCGCCGGTAGAGCCTACCTCCTTCCTGGGGCGCGTCCGGCAGCTTCTCTCTGGAATTGTAAACTGGCTTAAATCAGCTTTATCAACCCAAAGACAGGATTTGAATAACGTTATTAAAAATATTCGTGATCTTGCTATTACCGACATAGATAAAGGATTTGATACTTCTCTTTTGAAGGATAATGACTTTACATTATACTCCCTTTCTTCTATGAACAAGAACAAGTTTCTTGAGTCTAAGATCCGGGCATTGAGAAAAACGTTAAGAGACTTACGTCAGATAAGCTCTGATAGGGCTGTAACTACGTCTATGACCCTTGCGCAGCTTAAGACCATAGAAGATAAGATAAATAAGGTAGAGACCGAAATAGACAAGAATGAGATGGCGGCCGCCATGAACAGCATGATCTCCACAGCCGAAGCTCAGGTTAGATACTTAAGCAACGTAGTAAATACTATCCTTCATGGTGATACCAAAGACGGTAAGCTTCATTTCAATACCAATGATCGAAAGAACGTAGATATTATCAACAATCAGGTTCTTCCGATCATGAACGATCTTCGAGGATATATCCGTAACAGAAGTACCGAATTTGATGAGCGTGAAAAGCAGGATTATACAAATAGGATCAATACCGTCATTGCCGACATCAACGGTATTCAGTCTGATATTAAATCAGTACAAGATCTTGATGAAAGTACGTTGCTTGACAAGTTAATGAACGAACTTCATGTGCCGGCAGATAAGGTAAAGAGAGTAAAAGAGTTCTTTGATAAGGTTCAACACGATGTTTCTTGGATAAGTAGGTGGTTCGGTATATTAGAGCATTCTTCCAGCCCGTTCAATAACGCTCTTGGAGCTATGATTGCCAAAGACAATTACAATGCGATGGTGAATGCCCAGCCCGCCATATCCGATTTCCTGGCATATGCGAAAAAGCATGGTTTTAACAAATCTGAATTTGAAAAACTGCTTCAGAAAGTAGACGGCAAAACTTCTAATTACCTTCGTAGTGCCCTTGATATGGCTAAATACGATCGTAATAAGAAGCTGGCGCAGATGCGAGCGTTTGCGACCGCCATGAACATAGAGATATCAGAAGAAGAAATCAATGATGTGGTTGACAATAACCGTAATTACGTATTTAAAAGAGAAGTAGTTGACAAGGACGGAAATACGGTTACTGAGAACGCTAAATTTAAACCGTCGTCCGATAGGGTTAATACCGATATTTTTACTATCGAACAGGAAAAAATCTATACGGAACAGATGGAAAAATGGGATGCTGAAAATTCGGAACTGGAATTTAGCGAAAGTTATGCCACAAGAATGGAATCCATATACAAAAAGGCTGAAGAAGAATTAGGGCATCCGGTTTCTCAAACAACCAAAGAATACCTTAATGCTCTTTCTCGGCAGAAGCGGATATTGAGGCAACCTTTTATTGATAGCAATGGTAATTTTGATGAGGTTGCTTACTATAAGAGTAGTAACTACGAAGAAGAAGGACTGCTTCGTAAACAACGTAAGGAGGCGGCTTCAGAATACATATATGTAGGAACCAGGAGAGTAGATAAAACCGGCGACCAACTTAAGATGGCTAAAGAAATACAAGCCATAAATGAAGTTTGGAGAAAAGAATCAAATAATGTCACTAATGCCGTATCAGAATCATTTCTGCAAAAATTGAGAACTATTCAGCGTGAATCTGGAGGGGAAGCTGCGCTGAAGACACTTATGTTGGGAGGGCACCTGTCATTCAACGATCGGTTTTGGAATGACGTAGAATCAGAACAATCGGCACGTACCGAATCAAATAACAAGGCTTCGTATCTTAAAATGGCACAAGACATCATTAGTTCTACGACAAGTGATAGAGATGCGACTGACGTGGATTCGATTGTAAAAGATATAGAAAAAAATAAGGCTATTATCAAGGAAATAATCGGCAACAACCGTGACGTGGCTGATATCGGAGAAATTAATGAAGCGACATTTACCTCATCTGAAAGAGATGCTTTTAGGGCCGCATCTGAAGCTATTGAAGCCGATTACGCTATCTTAATAGATTATGCTAAGATGGTGGGTCTTGAAGATATTGATAAGTACCTTACTAAAAGCAGTAAGGCTGAAAACGAAGTAAATCAGTCTTATTTAAATGCTCTTGCTGACTCCAAGGAAGTGGAATGGAAGTTCGTACAACGTCATACTACGGCGAAGAAAGCAAAAAGGATTCAGGCTTTAAGGGATAAGCTGTTTAAGGCTGCTGATAACCGATATCTGTTTACCGTATCTGAAACCAATTACCTGTCAGAAAAGCTTGGTATAAGCAAAGAATTAGACGGTAGAGATTTTAGGAATGCTGTTAATGCTAAGATGGCCAGCTTATTTTTAAATAATACAAGAGAAGAGGGCATAGAAGAGGCCAATGCTATTGTTAATGAATTTGCCAGGAGCCAGGTTTTTTCGTACTATAAACGCATGGCGCCTACCGGATATGCGGCTATGATCGACAAAATCGGTCGAGGTGAGATAGATGTGGCGCAGATGGTTAAGGACGTACAGAACGGCACATCCGCCCAAGATTATGGCATGGACATATCGTACCTGTCTTTCGATCCTGCAAGGGCATGGGTGGCTGAATCTGAAGCCGAAAATAGCGGCCGTAATCCTGATTATGTAAAAGATCATGGGTATGGTCATCGCATGCCTAAGAAAAGCCTGTATCGTGATGAATCGTATTTCAATGACTTTGGTATCAAGTATGATGCTGACGGTAATGAAGTTGCTACTAAAAACGTAGAGCAGTGGAATATGATTCAAAAACTCAAGGAAATAAAAAGACAATCCCTTGATCTATACAAAGAGCAGAGCCCGAACCTGTATGCTATTCCACAGATATCAAAACAAGACATAGAACGTATGGAAGGATTGGGTATTAACTTCAAAAATACGGTTCGTAATTTTGTATCAGATCTGTGCCTGGACAGAGTAGACGATTCTCTATATGGTAAGACCAGGCAAGGAGAAGTGTATGATCCAGAAGACAGGCTTAGGTCTATACCTAAATACTACATATATGAATTGGAGAACCAAGATGATGTATCTCACGATTTTGGCTACTCTTATTCTATGCTTATGATGCAGTCATCGTTATATAACGAAAAGCAGAAGTCTATAGAGCTTGCCCAAGGACTGGAGCAGATGTTACTGAATAAACAATTTGAAGGCGGTAAGAAGGCTGAAGCAACCCAAGCATATCAGATGTTTAGGGACTTCTTCAACGATCATTATTATGGCATTAGGATGAACACCAAAAAACTTACGGTGAACATCGGAGGATATACGGTAGACCTTACAAGAATTATGATGGCCGTTGAAAGATTTATGTCGGTCATGAACTTGGCACTGTCCCCGTTTGTGGCAGCTACTGGCGCCTTAACAGGTCATATCAACCTCATCATGGAATCTGCCGTAGGACAGTATATAAGCAAAGATTCCCTTAAATACGCATCGGCTGAGTTTTCACGTCTTGCACCATCTTGTATAGCAGAAACCGGAGACATAGATAGGAAAAGCAAATTATATGTTATAGGTGAGAGAATGGGGATATTCAATATCCGAAATCGTATGTATGGTGCCGGATACAATAGAGCGGCCAGGACCTTAATGCGTTCACCTATGTATGCTTTTATGGAAATCCTGAACTACCCTCTTGATCCGCAGGTTATGATTGCTACTATGGACAATGTTCGTTATTACAAAGGCCGGTTCTATACGTTCCAAGATTTCAAGATGGAAAAAGAACGCAATAAAGAACAGAGTACCATAAAAAGAGAATGGAATGCATTAAAAGATCGTACTTTATGGAGTATGGTAGACGTCGTGGATGGGAAGGTGGTTGTAAAGCCCGGATCAGGTGTTACTGTTGAGGAAGTTGAAACCCAGATGGCTATAACCAGAAATCAAGTCCGTAGCTTGTCGCAGATATGTAACGGATCTTTGAATGAAGAAAACCGAACTGCCGCATCGCGCAACTGGATAGCCAGGTTCATGACCGCCCACCGAGGATGGTTGGTGCTGGCGGCTCAACGCCTGTGGAAAAGACGTGGCTTCAATTTCCAAACAATGCAAGAAGAGGAAGGACTGTCAATTACGTTAAAGAATATGATAGCCAAAACATTTAGCTTAGCTTCCGAGTCTGGTATGAAAAACATCATAGATGCCTGGAACGAAAATAAAGACAATATGAATGAGGTAGAGAAAACTAATCTCAAACGCCTCAGTGTCTATGCCGGCACGTTCCTTATCATGCAAGCCGTATCTATGCTTCTTGCCGGATGGCGTGATGATGATGAAAACGAAGAAAGCTGGCTTACTCAATTTGGATCCTATGTCGGATTCAGAACCATAAACGAAATAGCTTCACAGATGCCGTTTATTATGGAGCTTAACGTGGTAGATATCATTAACGACCCGTTTGTTATGGGGCGGAAACTGAAGGATCTTACCGATCTTAGAAATTATTCACTTGATAAAGTAACATCCGGCACATACAAAGGAGAGTCTAAGTTATTTAGGCAACTCGCCAAACAGACGTTTATCAAACAATGGTATAATATCAAGACGCCGGAAGACGTAGCGCGCGCCTATAATTGGTGGCAGCAGACGAACAACAAGTCAATGATGTTCTTCATCGGCGCCACTCCTGATTCGGAAGGAGACGATGATGTTAGTTACAAATAGACGAAGAATATCAGACTTGTATTGTTTTTGTATGATTTCAATATGCTATATTAGCATCGTCAAAGAGTAGATTGTACGTTTTTTGTTCTTACTTGAAAGATTATGTAGGTTTAATTTTTTCTGAAATTGTTTTCTTACCGGTTCTCAGTCAGAGATGATAGAGAACCGGTTTCTTTTGTTATGAAAAAGGTATATAATTACCTAAGTCTCTAAGCATTAACTTCATGACCTTCCCTATCTGTGAAAACTAAACCAATACCTTCTACAATATATCCTACTACAGGAGCTTTGTCAAATTCCTCCTTCGTAGCCCAAGTAGCATTATCAGGCATAAGATCCTTGAATGCGTCCGAAACATCACCTTGACACCAGCAGTTATTTGATGTAACAATGCCTTTCCCTTCGATATTGATATACATTTTTCTTCCACCACATCCAAGGCTGTTCCATCCGCTCGGTACGTTTTCCACCATAGGCTTAAGCACCCAGCTTACACCGTCTATCCTAACCCATCCAGGATCGTCTTTGTGCTTGTCGTACATATTTTGCCAAAAAGAGCATTCGTAGCACCATCCCTTGTCTTCCATAACAGTTCTTATCTCACACCTTTCAAATCCATCTGCATCCATCGTGTGCGGAGAATGAGGCTGGTGAGGGGTGCCACATTTTGGACATACGAGTTTTAAATTATTTTCCATATTATTTTACTTTCACGATCTTAATAGAATCTCCGATATTGTATTCCCCTTGGTATCCAACGAATTTTATAAATCTATTACTGTTAAATATTGAAAATCCTCCGTCTTCACCATAATATATCACACATCCACCACGTAAAGGATTTAAATCGTATATAACCCATCCGTCATTAACTTGATTATCATATTTGCATGATGATAATACAAGTGTCATCAATAAAACAAAATATTTCATATTATTTTCAACATAAAAATTTATAACCTGGTTTTACCGCTTCCGCTTCTTCTTTTGTATCAAACATTAAGGTAGTGACAGCTCCTATGCCTTCACAAACGTAAGATACTTTCACCCACCACCTAAAAATCCCAGAGCCGTAATCATCATAGTACGGCTCAGAAAGAACCTCTTCTACGTACCCATCTAAGTAATTCATGATCGTTCCTCCTTATTTTTAGGTTCTGCCTCTTCGATTATGCTGATTACCTTATCAACAATATCCGAATCAGACATTTTCTCAATAAAAACATCCATTGCCTTAGTTATGTCATTGGCTTCTTTTTCTTCAAGAGCTATTTCTCCACCGGTAATAGCATCAGACAATGATGTAGACAAGTGCCTTATTTTATCAATGCTCATAAACGTAAATGGATTACCACCTTGACCACCACCCATTTCTTTCATGATCTGATATCCACCTGAGATAAGTCTGCCTGATGTCGTGGCCAAGGAGGATACGATTAGGGACAGTACCGCCGCTTCCGTCCGCTCCTCGGACACACCCCTCGACCACACGGCTGCCCTTATAGCGCCGGCCAGGTTGTCTATGTATGGCATGAGGCAATCTTCCATCGCTTGTGTTATATCAGCTATAACCTCACTACGCTCTTTATTTATGTAGTAGATAGAAGCATTGTACCTCTTTATCTCTTTGTCCATATCATTTAAAAGACGCTTGATATTGTGCTTATACATAGGACTGGTTTTAATTACTTCCTTTAGCTTAAGAATGTAATTATAAGCCTGGTCATTTACGAACAACGTCATGGTCTCAACCGTTGAATGAAGCGTGTTGAGGCTGTTAAGAATCTTATCGAAATTGTTTATCAAATAAGCTTTTCTGGCTTTTGCTGCATAGTTAATCATCGTATTCAAATTTTAGATTTTCAAGTTCGTGTATTTGTAACTTAAGAGACTTAATTAAATCCGTTCTCTGTTCCTCTGCATATTTCAAAGCTTCTTCTTTATTTTTAAAAGCTTGATACCCTATCGTATAAGGAGCGAACCGATTAGGGGTGTCGGCTAATAAAGTACCATCATAATCTTCTATTTTAGCTTTTACTTTTCTTATCTTACCATCTTGCAGACATGTATCTGTAATCCACACAAATGTATCATACATTTCTTCATATAATTCATACCATTCCGGCTTAGGAAATCTTAATGTGAATCTAATTTCGGTATCTTTTTCTAAGACATTAATATCATACGCCTCCGGCCACAGTTCTTTTATGCTGTCTTCATCTTCAGCATACGCTACCAATACAAATGAATTACTGGATTCTGCGCTACACCAATATGGATATTTTATAGGCCATTTGACTGGACGGTAATCATTGTCACAGTCATCCTTTCTAATGTAAAATCTTGCTCTAATCATGTTATTCTACTTTTTTGATTTCGCTCAAATCGTCTTCATACACCAAATAAGATCCTCTTCCAGGTCTTCCTTCTTTATTAGCTTTCTGGATTGTAAATATAACTGTTCCAGTATTCGTGATTTGCACGTTCTTAAAGAAACCAACAATAGGCTCTTTCGAACGTTTGTAAAGAACACTCACTTTATCTCCCTTCTTTAACCCATAAACAGAATCGAAATATTCCTTTTTAATTCTTTCAATATTACTTCTATGTTTGTTCATTGCATCAAACTCGTCGTCTAACAGTTGAATCATTTGTTCTTTTGTCATTTCTTTTCCTCCTTGTTTAAAGGCATTAACCCTTTTCCGTGTTTGTCATACCACAGCATAGTTATAACATTCCATGCAGCCGCAGCTAAATGGTGCACGTTCGTCTCTTTATCCATTCTCTCTCCTTTCAGGTATGCCATTATATGTCTGGCAGCCGCAGCACGGTACCGTTCAAAGCCATTGTCAAGATCCTGCCAAGTATTAGGACCATATTTCTTGGCTCCGGCATGATAGACTCTTACAATATCCTCAATTTCTTCCATCGGAAGCAAATCCCATCGTAGTTTATCATCAATGATGTCATTTTTCACTGATTTCCCTTCTTTTTCACTATTGCCTTTTTCTGAACTAACAGGTTCTAATAATTCTAATGGCATACAAGTCTTTCCCCCTTCATAATATATGACAGCCATAACATCTACATTATAGACATCTTCCGCCAACTCAACTATAGCTCCTCCAGGAACAATGTTATCTTTAAAAGAATAATCCTTTTTAACAAAAAGTAATTCTCCTTCTTTGAAAAGGATATTATTACTCTTCAGTATATATTCAATTGGTATATCGATTTCCATACGACCTTCATACGACAGCGTAGCCTCCTTATCTCCCTTTTTGATATCTTTTTCACACACAACCTTAAGTCCTTTTTGGGCTACTAATGTTTTATAAGCATGAACATCTTTGTTAATAACCACTCTTTCCCCCTTTGGGATAATAATATCATCCATCTTTTCCATTGTTTTATCGTCGTTTTAATTGTTTGATATAATAATATAGTCCATCATTTTTCTTTTGCAAAGCGATCAAATTCTTCTCCGCTCATAACAATGCGGTTAATGATAATTATGCCGTTATTGCTATAATCATCACTTTTAACTCCCATATCATCAAGCTCCTTCTCTAAGTCTTCAAATGTGGGACCTTTCTTGTCTTTAAAAAATAAAGTAGCATGTGCAACCTTTCCGTTGTTTAGTTTTACTCTCACGGTATAGACATATCCTTTTTCCTCTTCATCCTTTTTATTGACACCATCAAGGATGCTATTTATCATATCCTTGTCTTCACGTGATAGGTTGGATATAGCGATTCTGCCTTTCAACCTAAATATTTCGTTTTCTTTCATGACTTTCTGTTTTTGTTGTTTTCAAAATATTGTCTTACGACTTCTATAGCCTTATCATCATCAAAAGCCTCTTCAAACTCCGTATAGAACCTATCTCGTTCCATGCAGAACGTGTTCTTCCCTTCTGGTATAGGACGGAATACAACCACCCTCTCTTTGTCGTGATTGGTTCCTATTATGTTATTATCTAAGATAATAGAATACCTTCTTGAACTCTTGTTGATAACAACATCATGTTGAAGACCATACAATTTAAGTATTTCCCTTAATTCATTTGTTTCCATTTATATTATTCCTTCCAAATTTACTTTAATAGAACCATTTATAGTTTTAATGCTCCCATCTATGGTTGAAATCACATCATCTAAATCATTTATAATACCTTCCATGTCATCAACCACCTCCTCCATATAAGTTACAGCCTGATCTGATTCCCAATATCTTTCTGAGTCTTGTAACGATTCAGGTATATTATCTCTCGCCTCAGTCTCTTCGTCTAAAATCATATCAACATCATCTTTGGCTGAATTTATGTTGTGCTTCAACTCTGACAACTTTGATTTGATGTATTCAAAATCCGTTTTATACTTATCTACGTTTTTAATAACACCCAATATTTTTTTTCTTCTCTTGTCGTTCATGCCTTTATTCTATTATAATATTCGATAATCTTTTCTTTTCTATCTCCTGGTTTTACTGCCATATTCTCAGCCAAGAACCTAAAATACGACACCGGTATGTCCTTGAATCTAATTCCTTCATATTTTCCAAACCACATTATTATACTGTCAAGATCGTCTTCTCTCCTACCATCTCCATTCACAGATTTAAGTGAGGCCGCCCGGCGAAGGATCTCGTCTTTGGTAATAATATCACCCATCCTTATATTGGACAGAAGTTGATCGCCGGCAAACATACACCAGCCCTTAGAAGGGAATTGCTCGATTGTCAAGTCTTCTATCCGACCGAAACGCCTCATGTTGTCGCAGCAATCAACTATCAGTGCCTCTTTCTTGTCAGGATGGATGCGGACGGCTCGGCCTAATATTTGGTAATACGTTGAATATGAGAAAGTTGGGCGACCAAACATCACACAATCAAGTTCAGGAAAATCAAATCCGGTAGCAAGCGTTGAATAATTAAAAACCACCTTCAACTTACCTTCTTTGAAATCGGATATAATTTGTTCTCTTTTCTTTTTGGTTGTTAGCGATGTTACGACACCGGTTATGGCTCCCATCCTGGCATTCATGAACTCTGATATTCTATTACATGATTCAATAGAATCCATACAAACCAAAATGGCTTTACGTTCGTTCATAAGTTGAAGAAGGCGCTTGTAGATAGAGTTGTTTAAGCCATTTCGTACAATGCTTTCTTTAATAGATTCATTGGTATATTCGGCTCCGGTACTGTTTAACATCAAAGCCGATTCATCAAACGACCATCGTTCGTACTTAAGTGGACACCAAAAACCTTGAGAAGTTAGCTCTTGTATTTGAGTCACATGAACTATTTTCTTGAAGAAATTATGCTCGTCTTTCGTCAGCATATTGAGCTTGCTGTAGTTCCCTTCCAGCATGGAACTGTAGGTTCGGAGGCGGCAGGGAGTGGCGGTGAAGCCCAGCACCTTCGCCTCTGGGAACCTGTTCATAAACTCCATAAATTCAGAACCTTCTTCAGGAGAATACCCGCTATGCACCTCATCTATCAATAATGTGTCTATCCCTATATCTTTCAACCTTGCTACGTCTTTCTTTATGCTTTTAAGTGTAGCATAAGTCATAGCCGATAACTCTTTTTTTTTACATGAAGCAGAATATATGGTAGGTTTAGAACCGAATGATACAGCCTTCGCATAATTCTGCTCCAGAATCTCTTTAGATGGCTGTAATACAAGGATAGGTCTTTTTAATTCATGAGCTATCTTGCTAATTATCAAAGACTTCCCCGCTGCACACGGCAAGACTTCTATGCCAGGCTTCTTAGATCTTCCTGTAAGGAACTTAAGCCCGGCATCTACTGCCTCTTTTTGGTAAGGTCTAAGTTCAAAGCCCATCGCAATCTATTTTACTGTTTTTTGAAAGTTCTATTATCGCCTCTTTCAACATCTCCCTTGCTTTATCTTCGTTATCTTCAAGCAAGCATACACTGCACGATATGCCCATACGATCCCCATAAGCCTCGGCATTACCTAATGTGAATGCGCAGCAGTAATCATAATCCATGTTTTTTGCTACGGCAATAAACTGATTATCTTCTATCAGTACAGCATATTCAGCATCAGTTTCACACATGATAATGGCTTTATCTTTTTTTATAGACAACACCTTGTTTCTGAAAAGTCCGTTATAAATCCATAGTTCTTTTCCTGTATTTTTATAAAACACAGCCATATCTTCCTTGATTGTGACTTCTTTTTTCATGACTTACTTGTGTTTAACATCAGTAATTAAAATGTATTTTTTAACAATATCTTCAAGACTCACAGAAGAACGTATATATGGTTTTTCTTCGTACTCATATAGAACGTACCCTTCTTTTATGTCTAATATCTTAATCACATGCTTGCCTCTTTCAAATGGATCCTCAAAGTAGTTCTTATGTTCGTATCTTTGACCTACTTTGATTTTGTCAGTTTTCTTCTTCATCTTATAACGATCTACTGCTCTACCTGTTTTTATGAAAGCTGTCGTGAGCAAGTATAATAAAACTAAATACAAAAGGATCGCTACTCCACATATTAGATCTTCTTTCATTGGACTCCCTTTAAGTAGTTAAACCATATATCCTCCAGCTTCTCCTGAAGTTCAAATGCTTTCTTGAAATTCCCACATCTTACAGCAACGTCTCTCATGTATTCTACGTTTATAACTTCCGGATCTTGCCGGTATTTTGTTCTTAACTTTTGAACGTCCTCGTATTTCATCGTTTTATCTTTTTAGACGGATCCCAATCCGAAGAGAAAGGGCATTCGTTTTTGTTATGTAATCCAAAGTCACAATAGTAACACAGTGCTGACGGGCAGGGTAGCTTGTTTTGCGGAACAGGCTGGCTTAGGGTGGCACGCCGCTTGCTATACCTGGCTCCTTCTGCTCCCTGGATGTATGCCTGAAATGTTTTTACACTATTATCTTCAAAATCATACATTTTAGACAAAGTGTCATTTAGCATCTCTATAGATTTTGTTTTACGTTCCTCATCCACCTTAACCTTTTGGTATTGTCTGGTCCTGGTAAAGAAATAGATGTTCATATCTGGCAGAACTCCACCATATTTTCTATAGATGTAAAACGAATATATAGGATGCTGTAAATTCGTTTCCAACTTCTTAGAATCAAAAACCTTATTACCTGATTTCCAATCTATGACATAATGGTGAACTACGTTCTTGCTTTTTATAGCCAGATGAAGGTCTACCGATCCTACTATGTACACATGAGTATGAATTACTCCATTTATGTTAACAGGCTTAGGAAGACGGTACGGCAGCACAAAATCTTCTTCGACTCCAACTATAGCGCCGTGTCTGATAAGTTTCTCGCAGGGATTAAGATCACTATCAGCTATCATAAACCTATTGCCGTCTTTTTTGAACAGATCCACAATCCAAGCAAGAAGCTCTCCAGATTGCTTCATGGCTATCATCATATTTTCCGGTGATTGCCAAGGTATGTCTTCTTGGTAAGCATAGTAACTTATAGCTTCCCCCAGGTCTTTGCCAGAAGGCTGTCTTCCGTTCTTGAAGAAGTATTCCAGTGTCTTATGAATAACCGTACCATAAGACGTAGCTTCTTGTTTTTCCGTAGACCTTTTGCCCTCCACGTAAGTTTTATACCATTTCATTGGACAAGTAAGAAACGTATCTATCTGGGAATAAGATATGGCAAGACGTTTCACACCATTAAACTCCTTATATAGCAAATGCGTTTCCGGGACCATCATAAGTCATTGTCTTTAAATCCTTCCGGGTAATATACGACATACTTCTTACCGTCTTCTGGTGTCATGGCAAACTGCATGTAGTTATTACGATTACGATGCTTGCCATCCAATCCTCGTTTCCAATACAGGATACCGTCTATATCCACATAAGATCGGCCGCGGTCGGCTCTAACCACGTCCGTGTGTAGCAGATACCCGTCGGAAGACACAATCCACACTTTATCCCCTTTGCTTAAATAAGATATTCTTTTTCTTACAACAACCCTTTTCTTATTATCCAATACAAATTCCTCGTCAGTCATACTCTTCATCCTCCTCTTCTTCTGTTTCAAAATCAATTCCATAATACTGATCATAATGCTTGGTCAGTTCTTCTGGTTCTAAATCTTGTCCAAAATCCATGTTAAAAATATCGTAATTAGTAAAGCACTGTTCCTGCCGGCAGGAAATCTATGAATGCTGCTTTTATTTCTTCAATTAGGCCCAAGTGTAACCCTGGGCCATTGTATTTATTTTTTGTCATCTCCTTTTAGCTTCTTTAAAGTATCTGCAATCGGAAGCTGATCAATGACTCCCAATGCCGGAGCGACGGTCTTAACAACATTGTTAAGGAAATTACCGGTACTGTTCTGACCGCCGTCAAATACCGTGATATTTCCGAGGTTAATGTGCTCAAATGCCTTAACCTGTTCTCCAGCAATTTCTTTCCACTGATTAACCATCTTGTACTGGATGGCTATCTGAGGATTGGATTCTGCTGCTTCCACCATAGCCTTAAATCCCTCTGCTTCTGCCATCAACGACTTTTTCTTACCTTCGGCTTCTGCTTCCAACTTCATCTTAATAGCCTTTGCTTCGGCTTCTGCTTTTGCCAAATTGGCTGCTGCTTCAGCGGCAGCCCGGCGTTTAATCTTTTCTGCTTCAGCATCAGCTTGCAAAATAGCTTCTTGCTTCTGGATTTCAGCCGGCACAATCTTTTCAGCTCGAAGCGCAGCTTGAACTTTCTCAGCCTTAGCCTCTTCCACTTCTTTATCAGCAAGCTCTTTTGCCGTTTTTACAGCCGCTTCCGACTTAACCCTCTCTTCTCCAGCCTTCTTTTCTGATTGAGCTTTGATAACCTGTAATTCTGATTCTGATATAGCAACCTCTTTCTGGGCATTGTTATAACCCACAGATGCGTTTTTCTCAGCTTCAGCTTTCTTGATCTGAGCTTCGGAATCTTGGATTGCTATAGCTGCTTGTTTATCAGCCTCAGCCTTATTCTTTCCGACTTCTTCCATTCTTTCAGCCTCAGCTTTGTTTACCTCAAGTTCTGCCTTAGATCTTGCGATCGCTGATTCCTTATCAGCCAAAGTCTTTGCAATAACCGCAGCCCTATCTCTATCGGCTTGAGCTACACCGATCTGTTTTTCTTTATCGGTTAAAGCCAAAGCTACTTCTTTTTCTTTCTTTGTTTCAGCTACTACCGTTTCCTTTTCTTTTTCAGTATAGGCAATTTGAATCTCTTGCTCTTTTTGGGTATTAGCTACAGCCGTTTCTTTTTCCTTTTGCTGTACAGCAATCTTAATAGCACCCAGCTTTTCCTGTTCTTCGATATTAGCCTGTGCTTCGTTCAGGGCCTTACTTTCAGCTTCTTTGCCAAGATTCATGATATAGCCGGCTTCGTCTCTGATGTCACTGATGTTGATATTTAGGAGGTAAAGGCCTAACTTATTAAGTTCGTTATCAATGTTTTTTCTTGCCTTATCCAAAAACTCATCCCTGTCAGAATTAAGTTTTTCAATCGTCATTTCAGCAATGATCAAACGCATTTGGCCATAAACGATATCCGTAATAAGATTTTCAGTAGATTCAGTATCCATCCCCAAAAGCCTTTCTGCTGCATTCTGCATAATTTCAGGATTTGTGCTGATTGCTACTGTAATAGTAGTAGGTACATCCACTCTGATATTTTGAGACGACAAAGCACCGGTGAGCCTACAATCTATTTGCATAGGCTCCATAGACAAAATATCATAGCTTTGAATAATAGGCAAGACGAATGCCGCTCCACCATGATATAATTTCGCCGATTTCTTTTCCCCACCTGTCTTACCATAAACGACCAAGACTTGATTAGGTTTACATCTACGATACCTTGATAAGACTCCGATGATTGTTAAAATAATCACTACAGCTAAAATAGCTGACACGTACATGATTGTTGTCATAACTTTTAAAATTTAATTGTTGATAAAAAAATTAGATACTTAATTCTCCTTCTTCGTATTTTATATTCACCTTGTCACCGTTTTTGTAATTTTTTCCAGACAAGCACCTCACTCTCATCTGTTCCTGTCTTCCATTTTTAGAAATATTTACCATATAATGATTCTTACCTGATCTAAATACTATCTCCACCTCTCTGCCATTTAAATCTTCCGGACATTCGTACACCATTTCTTGTTTTAACTTAAGAAGTAACTTATATACGTAAAACAAAACGATAAAGAAAAATGACCCTATTACGGCCCCTACTAAATGGGAACCCGAAAAGTATGTGGTCCAGCTATATCCAAGAATAAAATGTGTTATGCCCTTGAATGATATGATGTCCGACAAAGACATGCTTAAATCAGAAGCGCTGTTAATGTCAATATCCGTATCCAGATCAGATCCTAATATCGACAACAAAAACTGTATAACAAAAGCAAATGACGCTATTAAAGCCATGCATAAAATTATATCACTTCCCATATCCTTCTGTTATTATTTTGTAAACAAGATCAGTCATTTCTTTGATGGATTCTGTATAATAATCAATAATAACAATATTGAATTTTTGTTCCACCATCACATCAAGCTCAACTTTATCAATAGAATCTAATCCAAGTTCTTCAAACGACACATCTTCTTCATGAATCATATCCATTTCCGAATGAAGAAACTGAGTAATAATCATATCCTCTATGATCTTTCTGATTTCTACTTTTTCCATTGCTTTCTAATTTTATTAAATAAATACGTTTTTATGTTTTTCAACCTCTCTTTGTCTGTTTCCGAACTTCCGGTAAACAAATAATCCGGATTTCCTTTAGCCGGCGGCGTAGGCAATTTAGATACGGCAAACAACCAATCCATTTCCTTATTCTTCTTAGACTCCAAATAAGGCTCGGTAGCGATCTTAAATTTTTCAGCTATTAAGTCAAAGAGCTTTGAGTTTTTAAGGTTCATATGGACTGAAAAAGCCTGAGAAGGCGGTTTCCATATGAAGTTACATAAGCTCATTGTGTAATCTCCTGACTCTGCTATATAAGATTCTGTTACCTGAAGTATGACCTCTTTCTTAAATGAGGTGTTACCCATAAACCAACACAATCTGGATTCCGCTTCTTTTCTGCTGATACCTATGTCTTTTGAATATGATTCGTACATTCCTATCATAATCTTCAACGTTTCCAGAACCTCGTCCGTCATTTCCGGTGTCTCTATATAATTCACAAAAGACGTTCCTTTGTTGGTTAATCTCATCACGCCTGATTTTAATTTCTCAACCAGGCCAAGCTCTATATACCTCCCAGCATCTTCTTCCGGCATGGCTTCGATCATAACCGAATCCTTCTGTCTTATGGCAAGAAGATTAGCGAGATCATTAGGAGTCATGTCTGATGCTGCAAGTTGTCTGAAATTGATGTACATGCCTAATCAGCTTTAATAAAAATAACATCCTTGTTATCCTCCCTCTCCGCGTGATTACACGGACCTGCAACCACACCCACTGCCCCGCATGTAAAGTAATTAAATATACATCCTTCACATCCTGCATCTGGTGCCGTAGGTTCCACGCATTTTAATCTCACAAGTCCGGCATCAAACACTTCTCCTATTTTAAATTCCTTCTTTTCCATATTTCCTCCTTGTTTTTAACTGTTGTATCCTTCTTTGATAATCGAATTTCTACCGGTAGATACCGACTGTCGAAGATCGTCATGTACAGAATCTACCGTAGAATACTTGTTTCTGGTTGTAAAAATCACTTCCAGCATCTCCTTGTAATCACCTAAAGCCACTTCGTATCTTGGATCCACTTTGGCTTTTCTTTCAGCCTCGGCATTACTTTTAGCCAGCTCTCGGTCGAGAAGATCTTCTTTGATTCGGTCAGCAATCATATCAAGCTCTTTTTTGATTACTTCGCCGGCTGCCCGAAGTTGACCTTCTACGTCACCAAGCTGATCTTGGACGGTTCCTATTTCTTTCTTTAAACGATCGTATTCGTTAATCATACCCATATCACCTGCATAGCCGGAAAAGTCCTTGATTATTCTGGTTCCTTCTTTAAGGAGCTCAATAACTCGTCTTTTGCGTTCTCTGCTTATTAAAGACGGAAGACGATAATTCATATCCGCCACCGCCTTGTCGTGTATGGAGTTGATTAAAAACATCTCTCTTTCATCCCCTGCGAACTCAGTAAGAACCAAAAGGAACTTACTTATCAGGTATTCGTTTTCTTCTACGGTAAGTCTCATACGTTTCTTTTTTTTAATATACTGACTGTTCTTCCTTTACCTCTTGTTCTTGATCTTGATTGTCCGTAACGTCTTCCACAGTATAGAGCTTAGGCGGCGTCGGCGGCTGGTTGGGGTTCACGAACTTCGTCCCGCCCTCCCCGTACATCCATCCATGCCCCGGCAGGATCTCTGGGTGGATTGTATTAGTAAGCTCTTCCATACTAACTTGCCTTACCTTCAGTATATGATGAAACACCAGTCCGGCTGTCCTGAATGATGTTTTGTTTTCAGTTTTAAACCTATCAAGAGTCTGATACCAATCTTTCCCAAATATCATATACTTATCCAGCCCGTACCTACGAGGATTGTGCAAACCTATCATTAACGTACATAACTGACCCAGCGTATCAGACTGGTAAAAATCAGAAAGACGCGGAGGCTGCTCTTGTGGGCTTTTTATCCTTCCTTCTATCTCTCTGTTGAATTGGGATATGATGAGGAAAAATATGTTTTTATATACTAATTTAGCCTCGTTCATAACCGCCACCAAATCATCTATAGCCGACTTAGGATCTAACCCCATTCTTTTTATCAAAGCAATATGATCGACTTTAAATATTATAAGACGTTTGTCTTTGTGTTTGGTAGCTATATGATACACAGCCGCCTCAAACTCTTTTACCGTACACGGAGCATCGATGTATATTATATTATTTCTGATTTCACCTTGAAGGATTTCAAACATCCTCATCTCTTCTACTGTATTAGAATCTTGCCTTCTTAATATTTCAGGAGCTCGCTTTTTCATATCCTGGCTCATTCTGCGAAGAAGAAGATCTTGAGGATTCATTTCGAACTCGCAATTAACAAGAAAATAATCTTCTGCTTGCGGGTTGATCATCGGATTCATCACATTTTCCAATATCTTTTGGGCCACATACGATTTACCTACAGACGGGCGGGCTCCTATGGCAATAGCATGCTGAGGGAAAATACCTCCAAGCAAAGCCTCGTCAATATAATCGTATCCGGTTTTAGCGGGGATAAGCTCTCCCCGCCTGTATTTTAAGATATTCTCATACGCCTCTTCCATAACCTGTTTAGAGGTTTTGAATATCCTTCTTATATCTATCCTATTTGCTATCTCCTCTTGCATTTTTGTCACCTTTCGTATCCGATTTGGATCCCCTATTAGCTTTTACTGATTTATACCTAAGACCATTCTTGGTATGAGAACAATCCTTGCCTTTCCTCCAGCCCTTGCCCTTCTTCTTGTCCGTTTCGTAGTTTTTACGACCAAGCTCCCGGCGTTTGGCTTTCTGTTCCGGTCTGGCATTTATCTCCTTGTCCTTTTTAGCCTTTTTCTTCCTGGCTTCGGGATGAGTCCTGTAGTACTCTGTCGATCTACCCATGTGCTTATATTTTTTTTGATTAATAATAGCACAAAGATAGGCAATTCGCGCCCTATTTCAATCTGCCGTAACTCATATCAGGATCACACCAGACATACCCGTCTTTCTCATCATGAAGATACTCAGGGCATCCTCTGCATGCGCTACTGCCTGACACTATTTGGTTGTTCTTATTAGGGCACTTATCTCCAGGTTTATGCCATTCTATTCTCGAACCTGATCGTTCTTTGTTTACATGACAGAACTGAAAGACTTTTCCCATCGTCTTCTCGCCGAACATACCTATATGTGTGTATTCTTCCGGTATAGATAGAAATTCGGATAAATCTTTATACATCCTTTCCTGTTCTTCCGGCGTAGACCACAGTCTGTCAAGTTCGGCATGGACTCTTATTTTAAGAGACCTTAGTGATGGGCCCGCAAGCCGGCCTTTAGCTTTTCCCTTATTCGGCCCTGATTCATGAACACCGACATAAGCGTTGCATGGTTTACACATCATAACCATCCCTAAGCCTTTTCTGCTATATATTTTATCGGCATTGACCAACTCGGTTTCTCTTCCGCAATAAGGGCAAATTTCGCCTCTTAAAATCCGTTGTTGCCGCACATTGAGTTCCATACTCTATCCTTTTGTTTCTCTTTAAACTTTTCATACAAACTGCTTTCAGTTTCCATTTCCGAGATCTCCACCTCTACGTCCTCTCTTTTGAAAATTACTTTCTTGGCTGTAGGATACGCACATTTAGAGATACGAATAGCATTACGAATAGCGTAAACAAAATACGTTTCTGGTGATGATTCGATCACCACTACCTCGTTTAAAGTGTTTTTATAATTTTCCATGTTGTTATCTACTTGCTTCAATTACATACCCTGTATTATCTTCACATGCCTCTTTGTATTCGATAAGAAACTTAAGAAATGAATCATAAGACCCCCATCCGTTTTCCGGTTCGTATCTCAAAAGACTTTCTCTCTTGGAGATCATAATATATATACCTTTTGTGAGTATCTTCGCCATCTCTTTGGTATCTATTTCCCTACCCAATTCTTCCGGTCTCCAAACATAATCGTACAGCGTTTCTTTATTTTCTGATACGAATATTTTTTGTGCCATCTTGTTCATGTTGTGGGTGATGTTTGCAACCCATTTACGATCCTCTTCTTTCTTCTTGCTCTTAATATAAACGTCCAGGCTCATAATATTTTTCTTTTACTTTATTATTAATTATCAAATCTGCCACATCATCTCCGTCCCCCACATTCTCAACACTCTGAAGATAGTCCGATACTTTTATTCTTGACTTCATCATCATCCCATCTATCTTTTTACTCCATGTGTCAAATGCTTGTCCTTTGTCCGGAAAAGCTACGGTCTTTCTATCTTTTAAAACATCTATCACTTCCGGTCTTAAGTTCTGCAACCCACCGGTAGCTACAAATAATTCATCTGGTTTATTCACAGCGCATATAATAGCCGTCTTTTCTGACTCCACCAAATTAACTACCTTATCCGGATACTGGCTTAGAAGATGTTCTCCAAACAGGCATTGTCTAAACAAGAAGTCTCTTGCATGCAACGAGTGATAAAACATGACATGAGGTCGCTCATTGTCACCGTCTTTTTCCTTCACTCTTTTTACATCAATCTCATTCCCCTGGCTGTCGGTCTTTATGTAAAAATCCATAATCTTGCCGGTTCTACATACAAAGTCCTTATCTATCTGCCAGAATATACAACACCCCTTCCATCCCCATAAGTCCATTGTTCCGACATGATACCTTCTGAACACATCAGATACCCTTTCTTTCCCCCATAGAGACGATAAAAATCTAAATACGGTGTTTCTATTGTCTGGAACTACAGTCCTCTCAAACTCGCTAAAAGGTATGTAATTTACAACGTCAGGATTTACAGGAGGACGATAAGCTCTTATGCATTTATTTCCTGAAATCCAAAGATCTTTGTCTCCTACATCCTTACCAGTTGGTCGTTTATCATAACCACATGTCCGTTCATGATCGCATCTTCCAAACTCATTGCCAACAACCTGACCTGTTGCCACATCAATATAAGGGGTGAGGCACCGGCTTTTCCCACAAGCTGGGCAGGTTAGCTTCAGCCGGCTCCTGCCAGGCCTGCGGTCAAGTTGAAACCGAGGTACGTTTTCGTATTTTCTGAAATCAAGCATTTTTAACTCCTCTCATTGCTTCTATGATTCTATCTGCTATAGTTATAGACCATGACACCACATCTGGTATATATACCCCGCAATCTATCTCTCCTTTTCTATCTTGCATTTTGATAAACTCAATAGAATAGGCTTTAACAAGATCGAATCTACGTTGCTCCCAGTCTACATCTTTGTTTTCATCATCCACAGGAAGGGTATCGAGATAAAAATTTAAACTCTCACTTATCACACTCCCATTATTACCATAGAACTGTATTCTGTCATGGTCGCTTCTTGTAGTTGAGCTACTAAAGGTGATTACGTCTATTATCTCTCCTGTTTTTCTAATTTTTCTCTTCATACTCTTCTTGTATTTCTGACCAGTATAGGCATTATTGTTTCAACGGTCTTGCCATATTTCTTATGAGATGCAAGTACGCATATTGCATATTTATCTCCTATTCTCAAATCTTTCGATAATCTTAATCTCGAACCCCTTTCGATATTAATAAAATAATCACCAAAAGGATTGATATGTATCGGTTTTACGATTTCCACATAATCTCCTTTAGGAATAACAATATCGCTCATATTACGAATCTTTTAGACATTTCCTCTGCAATATCATATACAACAATATGATCCTCTTCATTGTACGGCTTATTGATATTCAACACCCCTTTTCTCACTTTGAACTTCTTATCTTTTCTAAGGTGATTCAACATACCTTGTTGGAACACACAGTCCGCCTTTTCAAGTGCCACACTGTCTTCTGTCCATTCTTTCAGCGTATATCCTTTACTGCTCGTGCTTTTTGGAGAAAAGTTCATAATACGTGCATCAATGCCATACCATGCTTTAACCATTCTTCTTTCAGCTTCCAATTGGAATGCATATGATTCCCATATACCTCCCGATTTAAAGTCAAGAATGACCACTTCTTCCTTCTCCACTTCTCTTACCTCCTTCTTCGGATCACCTTTTTTGAACTGCCCTGTAGCCCTTTGATATACGGCTCCAAAATAACCTTCTTCTTTGTATTTGAATGTCATTTTAACCATCGCATCTATCGGCGTAGCTACCAAATAATCTTCTAATGACAATATTCTTTCAATCATCATCGGCTTAACCTTATACTCCGAACAAAATTTAGCAAACTTCATAACTCTGACAATCATATCGTCAAGATCATCTATGCTGTTAAAGAATCGGTCAAGATTTTTCTTCGATATCTTCAGCTTACCTTCTTGCACTGTCTTAACTACAAAGCTTCGATTTAAGACCATATCTCTACCTGTTAGGTACAATCCGTATAAGTAGTGCATGATCGTTCCCTTATCGGCTTCATACTGCGCTACCTCTTCTGGATTGCGACCAATCATCTTCATCTCTTGCTTCCATTCCTGAAGTGCCGTCTTATCATCTACATACCCATCTTTGATTAAAGTTGTTACCGAAGCATATATCTTAGCCGTCCCATCATCCATCTTTCTTACATAAAAACGATTATCGTCTAATGTCAATCTTACGAATTTGGGTGTCTCAATCTTCTTCAACTCATCACAGATATAAAACGGCTCTAACGTTTCCTGGTTTTCTGTAAACGGATTCGAGTCTTCTTCTCCAGGGTTAGGAGCGGCTTCCTCCGCCGGAGCTTCCGGTTCCTCCTTCTGGGCCTGCTCTGGCTCAGAAGCCGGCTCTTCAACTACTGGAACCTGTCCGCCTCTTTCTGCTATGTCTCTGTTCTTTATTAAAGACATAGCTTCCTTTTTTAATTGCTCCGGTGTTTGATTAGGATCTGATACTGACATCACAACATCGTTCATTCTAAACAACGTATTTCCTTCTCCTTCCACCATAGGTACAAACCCTAAATCTATTAATATTTTAATCTTTTCTTCTATCATATCTATCAATTATTTCAATAATCAACCTACCTCTTTCCTTGATCATTCCTCTGCTTTCCATATCCAGTACCTTCTTTACCGCATACTTCCACACAAAAGGAAATTCTGTTTCAAGTTTATCAAATTCCATCCGGTCAAGATACATGTCGAATACCGTATGCTCCGATTCATGAAGGAAAACTATATTATCCCTGCAAGTAGCAACCGACTTATATATCCTTTTCGGAAGTATGTGACAGACGTTACATACTGTAGGAAAATGAATAGCTTTACCAGTCATAGACATTCGAATAGTACTCAACTCCTCCAACATAAGACGAAAAAACCCGGATAAATCCGGGTTCTCTAACTTTTTCTTCTTGCTGCTGTTTTTAATGGATGTAATTCTGTCTTTTTTCTTCGGATTCAACTCTTTGCTCCTGCAAGCCTGGCATAAACCATGACTTCTTATCATTACTTTTCGTCCGCATTTTTCGCAGATGTACAATTTCTTTTCCACTTTTTATATTTCGATACAAGTGATATAGTTGAAAAAGATACTGCCGTTAAAGATAACGTATATGGTAAGTTCATTAACCATCTTGGTACCTCTTCTGTCTTAATCACTATCAGTAAAGTAGCACCTGCTACTACCAATAATACAATTGCTATCGCAAGTGCTACACGGGAAACAACATCACTCATCAGTTTTCTTTTCTCCCAATTTTTCTACGCCTTTTTGCAGGTCATATTTAAACACTTCAATGATCTTCGTTTCTGCAATAGACTCACAATTCCAGTCGCCCAACGTACCTTGCATCCCTTTAGTTAACACAGCCTCAGCATCTTTCGGATTGCCGGCCTGGACATACATATAGCATGGCGTTTTCTTTTCTTTACCTTTCTTTTCATCCAGTGTAATGTAATTTACCTTACACTTATACCAGTACTCAGCTTCTCCGTTGAAGAAAATTTCCGACACTTTAATAGGATTGATCTTGACAACATCAAACACCTTATACAACCCCTTTAGGATTTCATAAGATCTTGACTCTGCCTCTGTGTAAGATAAGGCATCTACCAAATACTTTTCATTTACTTTCTTTTTTTTGCCGTTCTCGATATTGTCAATCTCGGCTTTTACCGTAATTTCAAACCAGCGATTCATGTTATTAATATTTAATTAGTTGACTTCTTTTTATCTATATTATTTTTAAGTCTGGCAGAGCACCACTGCAAAACATCCATCATCATCATCTCATTATTAGATAAGATGCCTTTTATAACTAAGGCCAATTGATGCTGTGACATTCGTTGGCTCATATCAAACCTTCTTTCCTCTTCATTTACTATCGTAGCCACGAAATACTTACACCCCTCCAAATGCGTCAGGGCTTCAGTCATAGCTTCTTTTATTTCCTTTTCTTCCATCTTGTTTGTTTTTTGGACAAAGATATATCTTTTAATAATAAAAAAGATTTTAAATAACTTAATTTAGCTTATTTTTTTTTACTCTTCTGGCTCAACTGGTATGGACATGTTGAACTTTTTCCTGATAAATACCTCTGTTTCTTCATTGAATGGATAGGCCTCCTTAATGAAATTCATAGCCACCTCCATGTCGCCATCTGCTATATCCTTATACCTCTCAAAGATGCCAACCATGTCGTTGTTATATGAACGCTCTTGTTTTATATTGTACACGTATTTCAATACCCTATCTTTGATTTCATTGGCTTTTTTCACGGTATCATTTAAGGTATTTATACTTGTCAATTCAGGGTCTTTATTTTTCTCATCTATCTTATCAAACTCTTTCTCGCTATATCCTGTTTCTCCTTTAACAGCCGGGCAAACACCCTCCTTTATGATCCAAAACCGTTCATACGATCCTGTTAGATACTTTGATTCTGTTTTAAATGCATTATACTTGACAAGCAAATTAGCCACCTCAGTTGCACCTTCTATGGTTCTAAAACCGATGCCGATATCTTTTAACATAAATACTGGAACTCCCGTTCTTGGATACGCGACTTCTTTTTCGTCCTTTATATTCCAGTTTTTAGCTTCAATTGGAATACCTTTATTAGCAAGCTCTTTGTCTATATACAGACTTATGTCTTCGTCTGTCAATGCCGTAATCTCATCTCTGCTTAAATCAAAAATTGTTTTCATTTTTCTTTATTTATTAAATTAAACAACTTACTTCTTTGTTCAGGCTCCGTATATTCTACCCATATATCGGCTGCCACATTTCTAAGAAATTCCATAAAGTCTTGATGATCCCTATATTCAACAGAATCGACTTTTCTCACAAAACTTAGAATTTCCTTTAACATTTTATTGTTTTCTTCAAGAAGTTCTCTGTCAGTCATAACCTTTCAAATTTTCTTCTTAAGGTGTTGACGCTTCACAGCTCCGACTACCGCCGACAACTCCACGTCCCCTTCCATTGTTACCCGAAAGATCTTCTTCTGTTAAAGAAAAAGACATAGTTAACGTAGGGGTATCCTTAAAATACCAATCACATAATTCTTTTAACTCTTTACGTTCATCCTCGTTTTTACATTTATGGATGGTAAGGTAATTCATTCTTTCCTCTTTTTCTTTGTCTGTTAAATCTTTTTTTCATAACTCTAACTTTTAAAAATGAATATTATTACCAATCTCCGCCATCATTTGGTATTCCATCAATGATGGTTATACTATTTTCAATGTTACTGCCTCCATATTGCGTAAATTCCGGTGTAGGATTATAGTTTGTATCTCCATGCATCATTACATGTAATGTTCCGCTTGCTGAATATATCCACAATCGTTTTCCATCTTTCTTCCATTTTTTGGCAAGCCTCTTAAATGAATCAATTAGCTTGCATTCTTCTTCCGTGCATTCTATTCCGGCTTTTGTTCTGTATTTGCTCATATCTCTTTATATTATTTTAGGTATATAATTACCTTACTAATTCATTCTACGTCAAAAAGTTGATCTAGCACCAACAATTCCGCATTCATATCTTCATCTTTCGGAAAACGAACTTTTATATTTCCGAACTTAGATGTCTTAAACAAGATGTAGGGGTTCATGTCTTCGGCAGTCACCGGCTTATATTCCTTAACTTCCGACATCTTGAGATACCAGTCGCCTATTTTCACAAACCCGGAGAAGACAGAGCACAGATGTGCTTTCACGGACAGTATTTCTCTTTTATCTTTAAGGGGTATAATTTCCTCCTTCCCTCTTATCCTGATTGACAGGAAAGGACGAATGTTATCTGTTTCATTTTGAAACTTGAAGCCTGTTACGGCTTGTTTTGGGATTCTTCTTCCCATTAATATAAAATAGCTCATTGTTATAAGTGATTTTGTTTTATGATTATTTAACCAACAAAACCACCATACTTTAGAAGGTGGATGAATTGGTTTGATTAATTTTGAATCAAAATTACAGATAAAAAATGATTTCATACAAATACAACATCTATCATTCGAAGAAAACGAAGTATCTTGTCAAGATACTTCGTGAATGTTGTTTTGTGTGGAATCATGCTTTAGCTCTACAACGTAGGTATTACAAACTGTTTGGAAAATATATCTCAGTTGATAAAATGAAGAAACATTTTACCAAAAGAATTAAAAGAAATCTTCTTCATTCTCAAACAACACAAGAAATACTTGAACGTCTTGATGAATCTTATAATCGTTTCTTTAAGAAGTTAGCTAAACGACCTCCTAAGTTTAAATCACCGGAGAAATTCAATTCTTTTGTTTTCAAACAAGGTGGTTTTACCCTGAATGGTAATTGTTTAACAATTAACAAAGGGAAGAAACGATTTAGATTTTCATACAGTAGAGTCTACGAAGGTAATGTTAAACAAATTAGAATAGTTAGAGAAACCTGTTCCCGCTTTAGTTTGATTATAGTTACAGACTATAATCCTTCAAACTCTTATAGAAAGACACATGATGGTGCATCTATCGGATTGGATTTTGGGCTGAAAACTTATCTAACTAAAAGTGATGGTAGCAAAATCGATTCTCCATTATTCCTCAAACAATATCAAAACAAGATTAGAAAACTAAACAAACGGCTTTCTAATGCAAAGAAAGGATCTAATAATAGGAGAAGGAGACTGTTTGAACTCCAACAAACGTATCGTAAAATAAACAATCTTCGATCGGATTTCGGGTGGAAATTAGCTCATGAATTATGCAAACAATATGATTATATTTTCATTGAAGATCTAAACATTGAAGGAATGAAACGTTTGTGGGGAAAGAAAGTTTCTGATCTCAGTCATTCCTCTTTTATTGATAAACTAATGTATGTTGCTTCAAAGTATGGAGTGACTATACACAAGATTGATAAATGGTATCCTTCTTCCAAAACTTGTGAATGTGGCTGCATTAATAAAGGTCTGTCGTTACGCGACCGCACGTGGGTATGCCCGTCGTGCGGCGCGGTCAACGACCGTGATGTTCTTGCAGCCCGTAATATACTTCGGAAGGGCATTTCCGAATTGGAGAGTATGGGTAATTCCAGCGGTAGAAATACCGGGGTTCCATACGTTTGTATCCAAGAATCCCATTTGCTTTAGCTATGGGAGTATGTCAAACCTCTTGGGTTGAAATCTTCATCTATCCAACTTGGGTGATAGGCCAACACTTCTTCTCCCTCTGGAGGTTTTTCCTCTTTGAATTTCTTCCAGTTCATCTCACCTTTAATTAGTTAGACACAAATGTACAAGTTTTATTAAGATACCCTTCTGTCATCTCTATGAAATTCACACAATCTAATTTACTTAATTTGTAAATCAATGCCGGATTGTGTATTATGGCTATAATTTGTGTTTGTGGTTTATGAAATGACAATACATTGTGAATCTGCATTATGTTGTCAATGTCAAGGTTCCTGTCTGGCTCATCCATGAGAACCGTGTACTCAAAACTGCTTTCTGTTAATGTTATGCAGTTCCTTCTATAATACTTCAACAGGTTGTCAATTCTTTTAATCCAAAACGCATTTGATTTTTTCTTGTATTCTGCAAGATCTTGCATTGGAAATGTATAATCCTTTTGACCGAACATTAAATTGAAAAGCGATTCCAGTGATAACACCACTTTTTCCCCATAAGATTTTTGAATACTATTCGCATACAAATCGAAATTGCTGATGTTTTTTAATACACTATCTCGATTTGTCTCCGTTGACGGCAATAAACGGAATACTTTCCCTGCATAATCGGATGATATATCAATCCCATCAAGAACCTTGTCATCATCATCAAATATAGGTGGAAAATCCAGCGCCTCAGCCGGCATTTCAGAGCACATGGATTTCTCGCATAACGCATACATTGATATGATGTTAAGCAAAGTTGATTTTCCACTACCGTTTTTCCCTATAATCACATTCACTCCTGGCTTGAAAATAAATTCTCTGCCATTTTCAAACGCCTCTATGTCAGAAACATATTCAAATGGAGTTTTTGTGTTGTCTTTTATTTTTACTGATGTTATCATATGTAATCCTTTTTTAAAAATCAATTACCGCCCGAACCCTGCCACTGCCGTACTTGCTGTAGCTGCCCGTGTCGCCAATGAAGAAGTACACGTACCACGCGTTGTACTGGCTGCTCTCAGTACTGGACCAAAACCACTCCGAGGCTAACGGTTCTGCGCCTATGTATTTAAGCGCATTGTTTATACTGTCTTTGTAATGCGCCATTAGATTGAGCTGTCTCAACGAAGGGATGTATTCGCCATCTTTCAGTAGATTTCTCAATTTTGGATTTCTGACTACAAGGCGTTCCGTATTGCCGCGTCCATTAATGTCAAACAGCGCATCACATTCACGTTCGTAATATGTCTCACTTCCGGATTCTTTACGGCTATCATCGTCAAGCAATTGTACTCTATCATGCTCCGTCAGCGAGATAGCAAACGATACGTCTTTGTGTTTTAATCCGATATAACGCACATTCTTTTTGAAATTCTCTCCAGTAAACGGCTCAGCGTGTCCGTTTCCGTAGATTAGATACAAACCATCTTTTCTTGATGGTACTCTATTTTCACATACGCATCTTTCATTTTTGGGACTTACAATTATGTTCAACTCATTCAACACATGATCTTTTATAACCTCCTTACATATTCTTCTTACAAAATCATAATCTCTTTGTTTAAGTTCGTCATTAACCATACATCTGATCCAATACTCTATTTGATTGTTACTCCCATATGTATTATTCATACACTGTTTTACAAGTTTTTTCAATAATGGTTCTATGTTTTTGATTATATCTTCTTTGGTAAGGTGAAGTTCATTTAGTATGCAGTTCCTTACCGCCTTGTATTCTTTACTTGCGCTCATAATATTCTATGTGATTATATACCTTATAAAATTATTCATATCGTTTATATTTTGCTGTTACCAAGCGAGATAAAAATTCCGCTTCACAATAATACAGTGAGTGTAATTGCTCAGGTCGATTCCGTTGTCCGTAAATGTATCCAGGACCCGTGTTTCCACGT